>SAMEA3663036__coassemble_746_pt1 | contig 13781 bp, 10 predicted proteins | sample SAMEA3663036__metabat2_high_PE_032 | metagenome-assembled genome bin SAMEA3663036 (sample SAMEA3663036) | pig gut metagenome | biome: pig gut; feature: pig-associated habitat; material: faeces | place: France | collected 2012 | reverse complement strand
ATGTTCGCATTTCCGAGGGAACCGGCATTCGCGCGCAGCTTGAGGTTGTTCAGCCATGATTTTGCACCTTTCATCCAAGGCTCCTCAGAAATTCTCCATCCAAAGGATCCTGAAGGGAAGAAGCCCCAGCGCTGGTTGACAGGGAAACGGGAAGAACCGTCATAGCGTCCTGCAAGCTCGAAGATATAGCGGTTGAAGAGGGTATAGTTGACACGGGCGAAGAAACCGGTTTCTCTTCTGTCATATCCGTCGTCTTCAACACTGTAGGTGTCGATGTCCATAAGCTCGAAAGAAGGCATCTGAGGGTACATCACGCCCTTTCTCTGCAGATAGAGTCTGCGGTAGTTGGTGCTGGCAATGTTCCAACCGGCCATTACGTTGAGGTCGTGTTTTTCGCCGAGTTTCGGAGTCCAGGTGCCGACCACGTTGGCTGCGATGTAGTCAGTGTTGTATCTCCAGTCGGATTTGTATGAACTTGAGTACTCGTTGTAGTTCTTTGTCGCGATAGGGCTGAGCTGTCCGGTCTGCATTGGGGAGAGACGGAGCTGGCTTGAACGTATTGCCTTGTAGGTTATGTCAGCCGAAATCTTGAGCACGTCCTTGATAGGAGTGAAATCAAGAGTGGTGGTGGAAATGAGGTCGAGTTTGTCATTCTCCTGATAGGCCTCGTCATTGTGCCATGCGGTGTAGCAGGTGGCTGCGCCGGCAAAAGTGGTCGTTCCATCTTCGTTGAGAGGGACGAGCACCGGTTGTGCGCGGACGTCGAACTGGCGCTGGATAACGTATGAACCGCTGACGACGGTAGGCTGGTGGTATTTTCTCTTGAAGAAGTAGGCGTTCTCGGAAATCTTGAACCACTTGGTCACATCGACGGAACCCTTGGCCCTGAGGCTAATGGAATTGAATTTCTCGTTTCCGAAATTGTAGATGCCGTCCTGGTTGTAGTAGCGGCCGCTTACGCTGAAGCTGGTCTTCTTGCTTGAACCGGAGATGCTGAAGTTGTAGTTCTGGGTTACGTTGTAGTCCTTGTAGTAGAGATCGAACCAGTTGGTGCTGCCGTAGTAAAGGTAGGTTCCGTCCGGAGCATAGCCCCAAGGGTTCTGGTAGTACTCGTAGTCCGGCTCGTGCCAGCGCTTGCGGAGTTCTTCAACATATTCAGGGGAGAAGGTGTCGTAGCCGTTGACCTTGGTAGGGTAGGTGCCATTGAGTCCGCCGCCGGCAACAGGGGTAGAGCCGGAGAACTGGGAGAAGAGGGCATAATACTGTGCCCACTCGTAACCGTCGGTAACGACTTCATTTTCCCAGAGCACGGTTCTGCGGTTGATACCTACGGAAGCATTGAAGTTTGCGCTGATTCGGTCAGTGGCCGGTTTCTTTGTGGTGACGAGGATAACGCCGAAGGCACCGCGGGCACCGTAAACGGCGCAGGATGCCGCATCCTTGAGGACAGAGATGCTCTCGACGTCTTCCGGGTTAACCGTTGAAAGGTCACCTTCTACGCCGTCGATCATCACGAGACAGCTTCCGCCCTGACCCATGGAACCGGTTTCAAGCTTCTTACCGCCATTTTTACCGAAGTTTCGTGATTCGTAAGATTTGCTGGCATTGCCGCGGATGCTGATCGAGCCCTGGTGAGAAGCTTTTCCATCGACGATTCCGATGCTGAGGCCGGCAACCTGACCCTGAAGGGATCTGGAGACGGTTGCATTGGTCCTGTTCTGAAGAGTTTCGCCATCGACGGTCTCGACCGCGCCCACGAGCTGGGTCTTTTTGAGTGTGCCGTAACCTACGACAACGGTTGCGTCAAGAAGTTCGGCATCGGTTTCGAGTACGAAATCGAGAGTGGCTCTGCCGTTGACTGCGACTTCCACCGTTTTGTAACCGATGTTCTGGCATACGAGAATGGCGTCAGAAGCGACAGAAAGACTGTACTTGCCGTCAAGATCTGTCGTAACGCCCTTGGTTGTGCCTTTTACCATAACTGCTGCGCCAAATACGGGCTCTCCGCCGGTGTCGGTCACCGTGCCGGACACAGTCAGGTTCTGTGCAAAAGCGGGAACGGCAAGCAGAATTGCCATTGCCACTGAGGCTAGCTTTGAAGTTAATCGTTTCATTGTCAAATAATTCCAGTGTTTTTCATTTCTGTAAGCCCAGAAAAACAATGTGGTTAGGTGTTTGTGTATTTATTTGTTTTACTTAATCGTTTAGGGTGCGAAATTATCAATAAAAAATTTTATATGCAACATTTGTTTTATTAAAAGGTTTTACTAAATTTGCACCCGTAAGTCCACACGGCTCAGGCCGGATTGAAAAGCATAATGTGTTAGGGCACCGCGAGGTGATCCTGTGTTTTTGTTTTGTATAAACGCAAAAAGACCATTATGAAAATTTCAAAATCATTTGCAGTCGGCCTTTCCGCGCTGGTTCTTCTCACCGCTTGTGACATAGAGAAGCCATACGAGGGAATTTCCGGTATTGACAAGAACAAGGCAAGGCCGATGAGTGTGACGCTTGACGAGGACAATCTTTCCTCGACAGGCATTTCCATCTATTGGGACGCTGCTGCCGCTGTTGAGGCGGGCGCCCTTTCCTTCACCGCCCAGCTCGTCACCGAGTATGGCGGAGCTGGTGACAACTACAATTCAAAGGTTTCCGTTACCATCGAGGCGACCGATGAGGTGGGCAACTACAATGACGCCGCCACATTCAACAAACTCACCAAAGGCGACCGCTACTATGTCAGGGTTCGCGCCAACTACGGTTATTCCGTATGGTCTGACTGGGAATATCTCTGCAAAAATGGTGAGCCGGTGATGTATTCCGTGGGAATGGGTTATGTTTACGGCGAATTTTCAGCGCCGAATGAGTTTTTGGCTGCCGCTCGCACCTATGCTTCGATCAAGACCTCATGGGCCGTAGTCGGCCCTGCTGACGGATATGAAGTTTCTTACAAGGAAAGTTCTGCATCAGAATGGACTCTCGCCGGCAAGCCGGAACAGGCCGGTCTGACAACAGAGACATCATTTGTTGTCAAGGGCCTTGTCGAGGAAACCTCCTATGATGTGCGTGTCAGGGCATACAGGAGTGTTGTTGTCGATGAAGAGAGTGGGACAAAGGAAATTGAATGGAGCGAATACTCCGTAGCTTCAGAAATTGTTACTCCTTTCAAGCCTGATTTCAATCCGGAAATCAGTGACGAGGAACAGTTCCAGCGCTTCATCGAGGAGATTGCGGCACAGTCCGGTACCAGCGATGTCTTTACGCTGAAGAATGACATCGATCTCTCCGGAGTTGAATTCTCGGAGTTCCCTGAAGAGTTCAACGGCAAGTTTGACGGACAGGGCTTTAAGCTTAAGAACCTCGTTCTTGACGGCAAGAGCCTCTTCTGTAGTTCCGAAGGCGAAATCTGCAATCTGGTGTTTGACAAGTCCTGCCAGTTCTCCAATCCGTCCGGAACCTGGGGCGCGCTCGTGGCTGTGAATAAGGGTATAGTTTCCAATTGTGTTAACAATGCAGATGTCAATTTCTCTGCATACGGTAAAGATACCGAGGTAGGATGTCTTGTCGGCCGCACTACGGGCGAGGTTACCGATTGCGTCAACAACGGAAATCTTCTGTTCAAGGGTTCTGACGTACAGGCAAATTGCAGCTTCGGCGGTGTTGTCGGAATCATGTCCGGTTCTGAGGACCAGGTCCTTGTCAGCAGATGTGTCAATAATGGAGACATAATCTTTGAGAATACTTCCCAAAGCATGAATATCTATATCGGTGGTGTTATCGGCGGTACCCCTCAGACCGCGTTCAAGAGTTCTGCTCCGAAGAACTACGGAACCATAGCGGACTGCGAGAATAACGGAACCGTCAGCCTTAAGTGGTCTGTTTCTGCAAATGGCTCGTATTGTGATGTCGCCGGTGTGGCAGGATATGTTGAGGGATCTGTACTCTCTTGTACCAACAGGGGCGCTGTCTCCATCATTTCACCTAGCAATAATGCCGAAGCTTCCACCCGTCCTGCAGTCGCAGGTGTGGTTGCTGCCGTTCTCTATGACCTTAAGGGTTGCGTGAATGAAGGAAAGGTTTATGCTGAGGGCTGCTTAGCTGCCGGCACCGCGGGCAATCAGGGTGCCATGGGCACCCATCAGCCTTGCTTTGCAGGTGTTGCCGGAGCTGTTGGAACTGACAACGACAAGCACCCCGACATCGTTGGAGAGGTTGTCGGCAATACGAACAAGGGCGTGGTAGAAACCGTGGCTATTCAGAAATCAGGCGCCAAAACCGAGTATTATGCCGGTGGTGTTATCGCTTACTCCCACTCTCCTTTGGAAGGGTGCCGTAACGAGGGTGAACTGAAGTTCGCTCACGCATCCAGAAAGCAGAGGATGGGTGGCGTTGTAGGTGCTGCCTACAAGGACATTACCTCTTGCAGCAATGCCGGCAAACTTACATTCGATGCGAAGGCAGGAGAGACCGGACGTGATTTTACAGGTTACTCAGCTCATCAGAATTATATCGGAGGTATTGTCGGTATGCCTATGGTAACCATCAAGATCAAAGGCTGTTATAATACCGGTGCCATAGAGTTTAAGAACGGCTGGGCAAGTGCCGTTCTCAACTATGTGGGCGGTATCAACGGCAGCTATAATAAATCTCAGACAATGGAAGACTGCCATAACTATGGTCCAATCACCGTGACATCTTCCGAAGGCGTTTGCCTTTGCGTAGGTGGTGTATCGGGCGCTTTCAACGGTGTTATGACGGGATGCTCCAGCGAGTCGAATATCTCTGTTACAACCGGCACTCCAGCTGCTGGCAAGGAACATGAGGTCGGCGGTCTTGTAGGTTACACCAACGCAGATATTTACAACTGTACCGTTTCCGGTACCGTTACCAATAACGTTTCCGGAACCTATGTCGGCGGCCTGCTCGGAGGTTTCGGCGCAAACAACAGGCAGCTTGACGGCTGTACCATTAACACTACCGTAAGCGGAGAAGCTACTGCCGGTTCTATTCTGGGTCAGTTCAGAGGAGATGATCCTAAGAAAGGACCTGTTGTGACCACTCTGTATTACAGCAACATTGTTATTTCTCCGGCTTGCTCAGGTCTCCCAATTTGCGGCAATCTTCGTAATGATTTTGTCGTAGAGGGTACGATTCCTGCTGCAGAATAGCAATTGTATTCAGATTTTTCCGGAGGGGTCGGCATCAGCCGATCCCTCTTTTGTTTTTATATAATAATATGTATCTTTGCAGGCTAAAACAATTGAACGAAGAATGATACGGATTACATTTCCTGACGGCAGCGTCAAGAGTTTCGAGGCAGGGGTAACTGCCTATGACATAGCGATGAGCATAAGCCCGAGACTTGCGGGGGACGTGCTTGCGGCAACAGTGATACCTGCATCTGACGCTACAGGGAAGGGGACAATATACGATCTTACTCGTCCCATTGACGAGGATGCATCAATCAGACTCCACAAGTGGGAGGATCCGGAGGCGAAGAAGGTCTTCTGGCACTCGTCTTCACATCTTATGGCCGAGGCTCTCGAGGCCCTTTATCCGGGCATCAAGTTCGGAATCGGCCCTGCAATCGAAAACGGCTTCTATTATGATGTCGATTTCGGCGGACACCAGCTCACCGAGTCGGAACTGAAGGCCATCGAGGACAAGATGCTGGAACTGGCCCGCAGGAAGGAGAGCTTCGTGCGCACCGAGGTCAGCAAGGAGGATGCGCTCAGGAATTTCACCGAGAAGGGCGATGAGTACAAGTGCGAGCTTATAGGGGAATTAGAGGACGGCACTATCACCTTCTATCAGAATGGAGATTTCACCGACCTGTGCCGTGGCCCTCATTTGAAGGACACTTCCGTAATAAAGGCAGTCAAGCTGCTTTCCATAGCAGCTGCCTACTGGAGAGGCGATGAGAAGCGTCACATGCTCACCCGAATCTACGGTATCAGTTTCCCTAAGAAGTCGATGCTGGACGAGTACCTCGCTATGCTTGAGGAGGCCAAGAAGCGTGACCATCGCAAGATAGGCAAGGAAATGGAGCTCTTCACCTTCTCCCAGAAGGTGGGAGCCGGACTTCCTCTGTGGCTTCCGAAGGGAGCGGACCTGCGTTTCCGCCTGGAGCTCTTCCTCAGGAAAATCCAGCAGAAATACGGTTACCTTCCTGTGGTAACCCCGCACATAGGCAACAAGGAGCTTTATGTGACTTCCGGCCACTGGGAGCACTACGGCAGCGATTCCTTCCGTCCTATCACCACTCCTCAGGAGGGCGAGGAATACCTGCTCAAGCCTATGAACTGCCCTCACCACTGTGAGATTTACCGCAGCAAGCCGCGTTCCTACAAGGACCTGCCTATACGTCTGGCAGAATTCGGAACCGTTTACCGTTACGAGCAGAGCGGCGAGCTGCACGGACTTACCAGGGTGCGCAGCTTCACCCAGGACGACGCCCATCTCTTCGTGCGTCCGGACCAGATCAAGGAGGAGTTCGAGAAGGTCATCGACATCATACTCTATGTCTTCAAGACCCTCGATTTCAAGAATTACAAGGCTCAGGTTTCATTGCGCGATCCTGAGAACAAGACCAAGTACATAGGCTCGGACGAGAACTGGGCCAAGGCGGAGGCCGCCATCCAGGAGGCTGCCGCGGAAAAGGGGTTGCCGACCGTCGTGGAGACAGGCGAGGCCGCCTTCTACGGACCTAAGCTCGACTTTATGGTGAAGGATGCGCTCGGAAGGGAGTGGCAGCTCGGAACCATACAGGTGGACTACAACCTGCCGGAGCGCTTCGGGCTCGAGTACATAGGCAGTGACGGACAGAAGCACAGACCGGTGATGATCCATCGCGCCCCGTTCGGTTCGATGGAGCGTTTCGTGGCCGTGCTGCTGGAGCACACCGCCGGAAAACTCCCTCTCTGGCTGACTCCGGATCAGGTGAATATCGTCCCCGTGAGTGAAAAATTCTCGGATTATGCAAAAAAAGTTTGCGAATTCTTGAATAATTACGAAATTCGCGCCTCTGTTGACGACAGAAACGAAACACTGGGCAAGAGGATCCGCGAGAGCGAACTCAAGAGGATACCTTTCCTGGTTATTGTGGGTGAGAAGGAAGAGAGCGAGGGCAGTGTTTCCGTTCGCCGTCAGGGAGGAATTGACCAAGGCTCGATGCCACTGAAGGATTTCGCCGAACTCGTTGCGGGTGAGGTGAAAGCCCAGTTGGCTTAGGCATATATATTATTGTTATACCATTATTTATTAGGAGGAAAAACTATCGCAGCACCATTTAAACCATCTGCCCCACGTCCGAGGCCGGCAATGGGAGCAGGACGTCCGAACCCTAACGGTCAGAGACCCGGGGGAAAGAAGGACGACGACGGATTGAGAATCAACGAAGAGATCACCGCATCTCAGCTTCGCCTTGTCGGAGATAACATCCCCGAGCCGGGCGTCTATAGCCGTTCGGCGGCACTGAGGATGGCGGAGGAACTTGAACTCGATCTGGTAGAGATTTCTGCGAAGGCGGATCCTCCGGTTTGCAAGATTCTCGACTACCAGAAGTACCTCTACCAGCAGAAGAAGAAGGCCAAGGAAATGAAGGCCAATGCTTCCAAGGTGGTAATCAAGGAGATACGTTTTGGGCCGAACACCGACGAGCACGACTTCCAGTTCAAGCTCAAGCACGCGAAGGAGTTCCTTCAGGAAGGTTCGAAGGTGAAGTCTTCAGTCTTTTTCAGAGGTCGTTCCATCGTGTATGCAGACCAGGGAGAGAAACTCCTCCTGCGTTTCGCCCTCGAACTTGAAGATTGCGGAAGAGCGGAGCAGATGCCTAAGCTCGAAGGCAAGAGGATGATAATGATGATTGCGCCAATAAAGAAAAAGTGATCCGCAGGTGCGGATTTCAGTCAATAATTAACATAAAATTTTTTCACAATGCCAAAGATTAAGTCCATCTCCGGTGCCAAAAAGCGTTTCACGCTTACCGGAACGGGAAAAGTGAAGAGAAAACACGCTTATCACAGCCACATTCTCACCAAGAAGACCAAGAAGCAGAAAAGAAATCTTGACCACTTCACTACCGTAGCAAGGGTAGATGAGAAGAGAGTCAAAGCTTTGTTGGCCATGTAATCAAGCCGATTACGCAGAAAAATTCATTAATGTTTAATTTGGAATGCAGTTGACAAGCTCCTCCGCTTATGAGGACACTGCCTCCATCAAAAGAAAAGATTTATGCCAAGAAGTGTAAATTCAGTTGCCTCAAGGGCACGCCGCAAGAAGATTCTCAAAAAGACTCGCGGTAATTTCCTCTCCAGGAAAAATGTTTGGACGGTAGCAAAGAACACCTATGAGAAAGGTCTTACCTATGCTTACCGTGACCGTAAGAACAAGAAGCGTTCATTCCGTTCTCTCTGGATTCAGCGTATCAATGCCGCTGCACGCCAGTATGGCATGACTTACTCCCAGTTCATGGGCAAGGTAAGCAAGCAGAACATCGGTCTGAACCGCAAGGTTCTCGCAGACCTCGCCATGAACAACCCTCAGGCATTTGAGGCTATCATCAATTCTGTGAAATAAATCACGCTATGAGCTTGAAGGAGATCTTCCGCAACCGTTGGGTGAGGTTCGCATTCTGGGCCTTGCTCTATGTCGCGTGGGTGATCTGGCTCAGAGGATGGTGGTGGCTGTTCGGTCTTATTGTAGTTTTCGATATGACCGTGACAAAGAAGGTCAACTGGACTTTCTGGAAGCCGCGCAACAGGGACGGCAAAAAGCCATCGGCTCTGGCCGAGTGGGTGGATGCCATTATTTTCGCCCTTATTGTGGTGACCTTCATCAACATCTTCTTCTTCCAGTCCTTCAAGATCCCTTCCTCTTCGATGGAGAGTTCCCTCTATACCGGGGACCATCTCTTCGTCAGCAAGCTGGCTTACGGGCCGAGGGTTCCTCAGACCCCTCTTACCGTGCCGCTTACCCATAACGTATGGCTCGGAGGCAGGAAGTCGTACTCCACTCTCATCCAGAACGAATGTCGCCGTCTCAAGGGCTTGGGCAAGGTTCAGAGAGATGATTATGTGGTCTTCGGCTTTCCCAACGGAGACACTGTTTTGACCAGATGTCCGGCAGAGGACTATTACAGTCTCTGCAGACGCATAGGCAGGGAGGCTGCCATTTCAGCCTACGGTCCCGTGCAGGTGCGTCCTATGGACAAGAAGGACCACTATGTAAAGCGCTGCGTGGCCATTCCCGGTGACACTCTTCAGGTGATAGACGGACTCGTCTATGTAAACGGGGTGCAGCAGGAAAACTACAAAGGCCTGCAGATGAACTACTGTGTGGTGACCGAAGGCGGGAAACTCAACCCGAAGCTGCTCGAGAATCTCGGGGACTATGGGGTGAACCCTTCAGATGCCTACTTCGACAGCGCCAATTCGATGTATCCTTTCCTCCCGCTCACCGCGGAGATGGCCGAACAGATTGCCGACTATCCTTCTGTGGTAAGTGTCAGCCCGGACCTGGACAGCTTCCCGCCGGACTATCCCGATTCCTACAAGATGATCTTTCCGTTCACGGAGGACTCAGGATGGACACGGGACTACTACGGTCCGATATGGATACCGCAGAAAGGGGCCACGGTGGAACTCAGCGCCGCCAACCTGCCGCTCTACGAAAGGATAATCACTTCCTACGAAGGCAACAGTCTGAAGGTGCAGGACGGAGTCATATACATCAACGGAGAAGAGAGCTCAAGCTATACTTTTCAGCAGGATTATTACTGGATGATGGGAGACAACAGACACAATTCCCTCGACTCGAGGTATTGGGGCTTCGTGCCGGAAGACCACATAGTCGGAAAACCGCGTCTGATCTGGCTCTCCACAGACGGTAACAGAAAGAAAATCAGATGGGGACGTTTTTTCAAGTTGGTATAAAGATTTGATATTTCGGATTTTTTAACCGATATTTGCAGCCCCCAAAAAACGAATTATTAAAAAGTTAACATACAATGGCAAAGGTTTGTCAAATCACAGGAAGAAAGAGAATGATCGGCAACAATGTCGCCCATTCCAAGCTGCGCACCAAGCGCGTCTTTGACCTGAACCTCAAGACCAAGAAGTTCTGGTCGGAAGAAGAGCAGAGGTTCATCACCCTCAAAGTCACCTGCAAGGGTATGAGGACCATCGAAAAGAAGGGTCTCGACGCTTGTATCAAGGAGGCTCAGAAGAAAGGATATATTAACCTTGTTTAATTTCGTTGAATTATGGCAAAGAAAGCAAAAGGTAACAGGGTGCAGGTCATCCTTGAGTGCACTGAGCAGAGAGAAAGCGGCGTGGCAGGTATCTCAAGATACATCACGACCAAGAACAAGAAGAACACTACACAGCGTCTCGAGCTGAAGAAGTACAACCCATATCTCAAGAGGGTTACCGTTCACCGCGAGATCAAATAATCAGGAGGATAGAAAATGGCAAAGAAAGCAGTCGCAACCTTCAGCGCCAAGTCCGGCGCCAAGAGTATGGTAAAGTGCATCCGTATGGACAAGTCTCCAAAGACCGGTGCATATTGCTTCAAGGAGGAACTTGTCGAGGCTGACAAGGTAAAGGAGTTCTTCGCTAAGAAGTAATCCGTCCTGAATATAGTCGGAGAAGTGGTCCGGAGTCAGTCCGGGCCACTTTTTTTTGTGTGCCTTTTTGTGTAAATTTGCCCGATTAAACCCACTTAAGGAACAATGGGAATTTTTGACAAAGGAGTACAGAAGACAAAGAGGGGACTTTTCGAGAGGATCTCCAGGGCGATAGTCGGCCACAATCGGGTTGACGATGATCTTATGGATGCCATCGAGGAGGCTCTCGTGGCCTCGGACATAGGCGTGGACACCACGCTGAAAATCATAGACAAGCTGGAGGACAGGGTTGCCAGGGACAGGTATGTCGGCAAGGAGGAACTGCTGTCCCTTCTCCGCGAGGAGATAGGGATACTGATGGACGAAGGAGCCACCACTCCATCTCCTCTTTTCGATTTCGGTCACAAACCATACGTGATTATGGTAGTGGGCGTGAACGGTGTGGGCAAGACCACTACGATAGGCAAGCTGGCCGCCCGTTTCAAGGCGGAGGGAAAGAAGGTTATGCTCGGTGCGGCCGACACTTTCCGTGCCGCTGCGGTCGAGCAGCTGGATATATGGGCAAGCCGCACAGGCGTCGATATCGTGAAGCAGCAGATGGGCTCCGACCCGGCCTCTGTCGCCTATGACTGCGTAAAATCGGCGGTTGCCAAGGATGCGGACGTGGTGCTGATCGACACCGCGGGCCGGCTCCACAACAGGATAGACCTTATGAATGAGCTTACCAAGATACGCAATGTGATGGGCAAGGTCGTTCCCGGAGCTCCCCACGAGGTGATGCTCGTCCTGGATGGTTCCACCGGTCAGAATGCATTCCAGCAGGCAAAGGAATTCATGCGTGCCACCAGCCTCAACTCCCTTGCCGTGACCAAGCTGGACGGTTCTGCCAAGGGCGGAGTGGTGATAGGCATAGTGGATCAGTTCCATATCCCGATCAAATTCATAGGCATAGGCGAAGGCGTCGATGACCTGAAGGTCTTCGACAAGAACGAATTCGTCGATTCACTGTTCTCGATGGAGGACCTCTTCTGAAGGGAGCGGCATTATCAGAGTAAAACAGAAAAACAGATATGAAGATTTCTTACAACTGGCTGAAGGATTACCTTCAGTGTGAGCTCAGTCCTGAGCAGATGTGCGAGGCTCTGACCTCGATTGGACTTGAGGTGGACTCCCTCGAACAGGTCGAGGAGATTCCGGGAGGCCTTGCCGGCGTAATCGTTGCCGAGGTCGTGGAGTGCGTGGAGCATCCGGATTCGGACCATCTTCACGTTACAAAGCTCAATACCGGAGAGGAGCAGCTGCTGCAGGTCGTCTGCGGTGCGCCTAATGTGGCTGCCGGCCAGAAGGTGCTGCTGGCAACCATAGGCACTGTGCTTGGACAGGATTTCAAGATCAAGAAGTCCAAGATACGCGGCGTGGAGTCTTTCGGTATGATATGCGCCGAGGATGAGTTGGGCATCGGAGACAGCCACGAAGGCATTATGGTTCTCGATCCTGCAGCCGTTCCCGGCACAAGCGCAAAGGAATATCTCAAGCTCGAGACCAACGCTGTCATCGAGATTGGACTGACTGCCAACAGGGTTGACGCCGCCTCGCATATAGGTGTGGCCAGGGACCTCTACGCCTATCTCCGCCACAACGGCATTGCCTGCGAACTGAATATACCCGACGTCTCCGCATTCGTCGAGGGCGAGGGTGAGGCCATACCGGTAGAGGTGCTGGCTCCGGAAGCTGCGCCACGTTACAGCGGCATTACCATACGCGGCGTCAAGGTGGCTCCGTCTCCGGACTGGATGCAGAAAAAGCTTCTGAGCATAGGCCTCAGGCCTATAAACAATATAGTCGATATTACCAATTTCGTACTTATGGAGTCCGGACAGCCGCTGCACGCTTTCGACGCTGCCAAGATCGAAGGCGGCAAGGTGGTCGTCAGGATGGCTGCCGAGGGCGAGAAGTTCGTGACCCTCGACGGTGTGGAGCGCAGTCTCAGTGCCAGCGACCTGGTGATAGCCAACTGCAGCAAAGCCATGTGCCTGGCAGGCATTTTCGGCGGAGAAGAGTCCGGCGTCAGCGACACTACGGTGGATATATTCCTTGAGAGCGCATATTTCAACCCTCCTACCATACGCAAGTCTTCCAAGAGGCACGGCCTGAAGACAGACGCATCTTTCCGCTACGAACGTGGCTGCGACCCGCTTATCGTGCCTTGGGCCGCCAGACGCGCCGCCCTGCTGATATGTTCGCTTGCAGGCGGGCATATATGCGGCAAGGTGCAGGAAGTGAAGTCCGCCGCCCTGGAGCGCAGACGCATAGAACTCGACTACGCGCGCATCGAGGCCTTCATAGGCAAGAAAATCGGCTGGAAGGCAATAGAGGATATACTCGTATATCTCAACTACGATTTCGTCAGCCGCCGTTGCGACGAAAACGGATGCCCGCAGGGAGCGCTTGTCGCCGCACCGTCGTATATGGTCGATGTCACCAGGGAGTGCGACGTCGTGGAGGAGATTCTGCGCATATATGGCTACAACAATATCGAACTGCCTAGCGGAATGAAGATATCCGTCAATCCGACGACCAGACCGGAAGCCGAGTCGGTGCGCAACTCCATTTCCGACTTCCTCGCCGCCAACGGATTCGTCGAAATGATGAACAATTCGCTGACGCGTTCGGAGTACTACGGAAAACTGCAGACCTGGCCGGAGGAAAAGTGCGTGAGGATAGTGAATCCTCTGAGCTCCGACCTGAACGTGATGAGGCAGACACTGCTGCTGGGAGGGCTTGAGGTGATCGCCTACAACCTCAACCGCCAGCAGAGCACGATGAGGCTTTTCGAGTACGGTTCGGTTTATTCACGCGACCCTCAGAAGGACGGCAAGACCCTGGACTCCTACGAAGAGCACGCGGCCTATGCCCTCCTTATGACCGGCAGCAGCGAGAAATGCTGGCGTCAGGAGGCGCGCAAGGGCAGCTATTTCCAGCTCAAGGGCTATCTGGAGCTCCTGCTCAAGAGATTGGGAGCCGACATTTATTCTCTGGACACGGCTCCGGCTCCGTCCGACTTCTTTGCCGAGGGCGTATGCTACCAGCTTCCGGGCAGCGGAAAGGTGCTCGCGACAATGGGTACCGTGTCGAAGGCCATGCTCCGTATGGCGGG
>SAMEA3663036__coassemble_731_pt1 | contig 14037 bp, 5 predicted proteins | sample SAMEA3663036__metabat2_high_PE_032 | metagenome-assembled genome bin SAMEA3663036 (sample SAMEA3663036) | pig gut metagenome | biome: pig gut; feature: pig-associated habitat; material: faeces | place: France | collected 2012 | reverse complement strand
CATCTGGGTAAGGTCGTTGGTACCGAAGCTGAAGAACTCGGCTGTACGGGCCATCCTGTCGGCGGTGAGGGCAGCGCGAGGAATCTCGATCATAGTACCGAACTTGTATTCGAGGCTGGTGTTGGTCTTGGCCTCTACCTCTGCCTTGATCTTCTCGCATATTGCCTTCTGGAAGCGGAGCTCACGCTCGGAGATGGTTACAGGAACCATGATTTCCGGCTTAGGGTCCAGGCCTTCGTTCTTGAGCTCGGCAGCTGCGGTGAAGATTGCGCGGAACTGGGTCTCAGAGATCATAGGGTAGGTGATGTGCAGACGCACACCGCGGTGACCCATCATAGGGTTGACCTCGTGGAGGGATTCGCCACGCCTCTCGATGTCGGTGGTGCTGATGTGAAGCTCGTTTGCCAGCTCCTCTTTCTTGTCCTCGGTCTGAGGCACGAACTCGTGGAGAGGCGGGTCGAGCAGACGGAAGGTCACGTGCTTGCCGTTCATAACCTTCATTGTGCCCTTTACTGCGGCCTTCATGAACGGTTCGAGCTCTGAGAGAGCGGCGCGACGCTCTTCGTCGGTCTTGGAGAGTATCATCTTGCGGAGCTTGCTGAGAGGAACCTCTGCATTTGCGCCGTAGAACATGTGCTCGATTCTGAACAGACCTATGCCTTCTGCACCGAATGAAAGTGCACGGGCAGCGTCCTCAGGGGTGTCGGCGTTGGTGCGGACTCCGAGCTTGCGGAACTTGTCGGCAATCTCCATGAACTTAACGAAACGAGGGTTGTTGGAAGCGTCCATAGTGTCGATTGCGCAGGCGTATATGGCGCCCTTCGCTCCGTTGAGGGAGAAGTACTCGCCTTCGTGGTAAACCTTGTCGGAACCCTTGAAGGATACGGTCTTGTTCTCGAGGTCGATCTTCATATCCTCGCAACCTACGATGCAGCACTTGCCCCAGCCGCGGGCCACGAGAGCCGCGTGGGAGGTCATACCGCCCTTCATGGTGAGGATACCTGCGGCAGCGCGCATACCCTCTACGTCCTCAGGTGAGGTCTCTTCGCGGACGAGGATGACCCTCTCCTTGCGTGCGGCGGCGGCAACTGCGTCGGCGTTGGTGAATACTATGGTACCTACGGCACCGCCCGGAGAAGCAGGAAGTCCGTGTGCGACAACCTCTGCCTTCTTCTCTGAAGCCGGGTCGAGAATAGGGTGGAGAATCTCGTCGAGCTGTGCAGGGGACACTCTCATAACGGCGGTCTTCTCATCTATCATTCCCTCCTCGAGCATATCCATTGCCATGTTCAGGGCTGCGAGACCGGTCCTCTTGCCGATACGGCACTGGAGCATCCAGAGCTGCTTGTCCTGAATGGTGAACTCAATGTCCTGCATATCGTTGAAGTGCTCCTCGAGACGGAGGCGGATATCGTCGAGCTGCTTGTAAACCTCAGGCATTGCCTCCTCGAGGGAAGCGAGATGTGCGTTCTGAGGGCTCTTGGTAGCGTTGTTGAGCGGGTTAGGGGTACGGATACCTGCAACCACGTCCTCGCCCTGGGCGTTGATAAGCCATTCGCCGTAGAACTTGTTGTCACCGTTTGCAGGGTTGCGGGAGAAGGCCACACCGGTAGCGGAGGTCTCGCCCATATTTCCGAATACCATGGACTGAACGTTCACTGCAGTGCCCCAGTCGTCAGGAATACCCTCGATCTGGCGGTACTTGATGGCGCGCTTTCCGTTCCATGACTTGAACACGCCTCCGATGGAACCCCAGAGCTGCTCCTCTGCGGAATCAGGGAACTCCACTCCGAGAACTTCCTTGATGCGTACCTTGAACTGCTCGGCGAGTTCCTTGAGCTCCTCTGCGGTGATTTCGGTGTCGCTCTTGTAGCCCTTGGACTCCTTGAGGTCTTCCATCATCTTGTCGAGCTGCTGGCGTATTGCCTTGCCGTCCTCCGGCTCGATGCCCTCTGCCTTCTCCATCACGACGTCGGAATACATCATTATGAGACGGCGATAGGCGTCATATACGAAACGTGGGTTGTTGGTCTTCTTGATCATTCCCGGGATAGTGGCGGAGCAGAGACCGATGTTGAGGATGGTATCCATCATGCCCGGCATAGAGCTCCTTGCACCGGAACGGCAGCTGACGAGAAGCGGATTCTCGGCGTCGCCGAACTTCATTCCCATGATCTTCTCGGTGGCCTTGAGTGCCTCGGCAACCTCTTCCTTAAGTTCCTTGGTGTAGCCGCCGCCGAGCTCGTAATACTCGGTACAGCATTCGGTGGTGATGGTGAAACCTGCAGGCACAGGCATTCCGAGAAGGTTCATCTCGGCCAGGTTTGCACCCTTGCCGCCGAGGAGTTCCCTCATAGAGCCGTTGCCTTCAGCCTTACCGGCACCGAAGCGATAAACTCTTTTTTTGTTCTTTTCCATTGCAGTTATTGTTGATTTTGTTTGTGTTTTGCTAAGAAACTGTTCCTCTAAAAATCCGGCGCGAAATTACACAAAATTCGTGACAATACGAAATCCGTGTCAATCAGAGTTTTTCATCAATCCCGTCAGAGCAATCTGGCGGCTATCTCTGACAGCTGGCTTCGCTCGCCCTTGCGCAGGTTGACGTGCTCGAAGAGGGTCTGCCCGGACATTTTGTCGCCCAGGTGTGTGAGGCCGTTGGACCACTGGTCCAGATAAGGCTGGTCGATCTGCTGTATGTCGCCCGTGAACACTATCTTGGTGCCCTCCCCGGCCCTGGTGATGATGGTCTTGACCTCATGAGGGGTGAGATTCTGGGCTTCGTCTATTATGAAGAAAACCTTGCCCAGGCTGCGGCCGCGGATGTAGGCCAGAGGGGAGATGAGAAGCTTCTCGTCTTTGAGCATGGAGTCTATCTTCAGGGCCTGGCGGCTGCCCGGCTTGAAGCAGTTGCGTATCACGTCGAGATTGTCCATCAGCGGCTGTACGAAAGGTGTCATCTTGCTCTTCTGGTCGCCCGGGAGGAAGCCCAGGTCCTGATTGCCAAGTATCACTGCAGGTCTCGAGAGTATGATCTGGTCGAATCCGGACTCCTGCTCAAGGGCGGAGGCAAGGGCCAGAAGCGTCTTTCCCGTTCCGGCGCCTCCGGTGAGGCTGACCAGCTTGATTGCCGGGTTAAGGCAGGCGTCGAGGGCGAATTTCTGTTCGTCGTTGCGCGGACGTATGCCGTAGGCCTCGCGTGAGCGCACCAGCACCACGCAGTCGCGGGCGGCGTCGTACCTGCCCAGAGTGGCGGCCTGTCCCTGCTCCCATACGAACCTGAAGAGCTGGTTGGCGCGCGGTTTCTTCTCGCCCATGTACTTTCTGTCAAGTGTGCAGGCGGGACCGTAAGCCAGCTCCTGGAGTGCTTCCGCCGGCAGATTATCCACGGTCTGCACCTCCTTGAAGGCCTGGTCGAAGCGCTCTTCCTCGAGGCGGTCGGTCAGATAGTCCTGCACCTCCATTCCCACGGCCTTGGCCTTGAGTCTCATATTTATGTCCTTGGTAACCAGGGCCACGAAGCGGTCGGGATTGTTGTCCCTCACCCACATTGCGGTTGCGATGATGCGATGGTCCTGAATGTCATCCCTGAAGCAGTTCCGCAGTTCTTCCGGGAAGGGGTGGTTGAGCTCTACCTTGATGGTACCCAGGCCCTTGCCTATCTCCACCCCGCTCTTGTAGAAGAGTTTCTTGTCAGAGAGCCTGTCGAGGGTGCGGACGAAGCCCCTGGCATTGTAGGCGAGCGCATCGTTGCCCTTTTTGAACTTGTCCAGCTCTTCTATGACCGCGACCGGAATCACTATGTCATTGTCCTGGAATTTGCGGATTGCCCTATAGTCGTGGAGGATAACATTCGTATCCAGCACGAAAATCTTAGGTTTCTTTGCCATTATAGTGTCTATTTGTGGTCTCTTTCAATCCTCGCCTTCGCTTGCCTGGCTCATAAGCGAGTCTATGATGCGGCCTATCCCGTTCGGACTGTGGTCGGTTACGCTTATGCCTCCCGATGGTTTCGGGTGTCCCAGCGGGTAGTAGGCGATGTCCTGCAGCAGCATCTGCGAGTCCAGGTAGTCGAAGTCTATGTCGCGTATGCGTATCAGCACTCCCGGCACTTCGGAGAAGAGTATGCGCAGCGTGTCGTTCTCCTTGTAGGAGGAGGATATTCCGCTGATATTCAGTTCCGCATTGTCGCATATCCTTCCCAGCGCCGCCTGCAGTCCGCCGTCGCATACCGTGGTTCCCGAGAGCACTATGCCGTCGCATACGAGTTCGCGCACCACTTCGTAGCAGTCGATGAACCAGTCCGCGTCCCCGTTTTCGGGCGCCAGTTCGCCGTTGTCGCCTTCACTGCGGGCCAGCAGCGAGCCTCCGAGCCGGAAAGAGCAGGTGTCGAAAGGTATATATATGATCCAGTCGGAACCGTCGCCTTCGCATTTTTCCGGGCATATCCTTTCGCTGCCGCAGCCTTCCACCACGCATTCGAGGCGGCAGCCGTCGTCGCAGTCGCAGAAGCTGTAGCGGCTTACGGAGCAGTCCAGGTCATATATATAATCGGAAGAGGCGGCTACGCTTTCGTAGAAGGCGGCCATCGCGCCCATGCGCTCCGAGTCCCATTTCCAGTTCAGCGCGAGCTCCAGGCGGTCCAGGGTGAAGTCGCCTTCCTTCCAGATGGCGTCGATCAGGGCCCGGGCTATCCTGCTGCGGCTGTGCTGCCTCGGGAAGGCCATTTCAAAGTCTCTCGGTCTGAGGGACAGTTCCTCCACTCTCAAGGCATATCGTGCGATGTTTTCGCGGCTGTATGCGTGGCAGCTTGCAGTGCGGTCCAGACTTTCGTCGGATATGCTTCCGCATACCGGGACGCTTGCTTTGCGACCGCCGGCTTTCAGGCGGGACCCGCATTCCTCCAGCAGTGCTGCCGGGGTGGAATCCATACGGTTGCCGTCGATGATATATTCGGAATTCAGCGCTGTAAATGCATCCATTGGCGGATTTGCTTTCGATTGAGTTGTAAAATTAAGTAATTTTGGGGTCTGAACAAATTTTTTGGAATGAATTCATTTTTCTCGGATTTCAAATCCTTCCAGACCTCGGGCTCCGACGCCTACAAGCCGGGCCTGGACAGGATGCTGACCCTGGACCGCGAGGCCGGCTGTCCCCATCGCAGATATCGCTGCATTCACGTGGCCGGCACCAACGGCAAGGGTTCCGTTTCAAATATGATAGCCGCCTGTCTCGCTGCAAGCGGGCTGAAGGTGGGACTTTACACTTCTCCGCACATACTTGACCTGAGGGAAAGGGCCCGCATACGCGATGCGTCGGGTCTCAGGCTCATCCCCGAGGAGGCGGTGCAGGCCTGGGCCGAACGCTGGGGAGACAGGGCGAGGGAACTGCCCCTGTCCTTTTTCGAGGTGACCACCTCAATGGCCTTCAGCTGGTTCGCCGACGAGGGAGTGGACGTGGCCGTCATCGAATGTGGCCTGGGAGGCCGCCTGGACAGTACCAACATCATTTCTCCCGAGCTGAGCGTAATCACCAACATAGGCTACGACCACTGCGACATCCTGGGAGATACCCTCGCTCAGATCGCTTCTGAGAAGGCCGGGATAATCAAGAGCGGAGTGCCTGTGGTGATAGGGGAGTGCCTCCCGGAGACCCGCCCCGTATTCGAAGCGGCAGCCGCGGCGGCCGGGGCGCCTCTGCACCTGGCTGAGCTCGAATGTCCTCCGCTCTGGGAAAGGCACGGGGAACTGCTGGAAGCAATGGACCTCGGTGGCAATTACCAGAGGGCAAACCTGCGCACGGTGCTCTGTGCCCTGTCGGTGCTCGGGGTGGAGCCGTCTGTCGATGCCCTCATCCACACGGCCTCGCTGATGGAGTTCCACGGACGCTGGGAACGCCTGCTTTCCGACCCGGAACTCATCTGCGACATAGGTCACAATGCCCACGGCCTGCGCTGGAACTTCGCCCGTCTGACGGAGTTGACGGAAGGGGGCCGTCCGCTCGTAATGGTCTATGGCTCAGTCGCTGACAAGGATGTGGATGCGGTCCTTCCCCTGATGCCGCGAGCCGCAATGATATATTTCACCAATGCCGAAGGCAGCCGTGCCCTGCCGGCCGGAGAGTGCTGCCGCCGCTACGAGGACTGTTGTGCCGCGGCCGGACTGCGTGCCTGCGAAAGGCGTGTCGTCTCCTCCGTCGCCGATGCCCTTTCCGCCGCCCTGGAATATGCGCGCAGCCTGGAAAATGCCGGCACGCCGTCTGAGGCACGGCCTTTGATATATGTAGGCGGCAGTACATACGTAGTCGCGGAGGCCATTGCGGCCCTGCGCGGATAGAAATATCTCCATAACAGCTTTATTCTACAGTTATGCACAGTAAACATACACTCAGGACAGTATTCGCGGCAATTGCGCTTTTGTTGGCGGGTGCTGTCATCCTCTATGCCGGATTCAAGGCCGCCGACGGCCGCAGCACGGAGAGGGAACTCAAGGACCTATGGAAGAAATATGAGGCCGCGCAGGCTTCCGACAGGCCGGCCGCCCAGCTGGACATATTGACGGAAATCAAGGACGCGGCGGCGAAAAGGCACCTCGCCCTGGACTGGTACGACGCCTGCGTGGCATACAAGAGGGTCGCAGCCGGCATCAACTGGAAGCTGAGGGACTCGCTCCAGAGGCAGCTCAGCAGGGAAATGGAGGATTTCGGAGAGCCGGTTCTGCCTCTCGTATATTCCTTTGCGGACGCTCCCTATTATCTTCAGAAGAAGGGACTGGACTATGTCAGGTCCAATTCCGCAGCGCTCAAGGCCTCTTTCAATCCCGCTCTCCAGAGCAAGGACAGCCGCTTCGGCGACGAGATGGGGGCACTGCTGCTGAAGGATTTCCAGAATGACTACAATTATGCCCTCTGGGCAATACTGAAGTGGGATTACGACAAGGAGACAGAGGCGGAGCTCAGGGCTTATCTCAAGGGCTCGCAGCCTCAGACGGCCTTGCTGGATTTCCTATCCCCGGACAGCGGAAAGGATTCCTATGCGGCTTATCTTGAGAAATACAAGGGCAGCGTCTATGCCCTGCTGGCCGGGAATGAACTCCTCTCCCGCCGTTTCTCCGCCCTTCAGTCCAGGGGCAGCTCGGAGCAGTTCAAGGCCCTGAGGGCCTCCTGCGACTCGCTCAAGGCCGAAGCGGCACGTTTCAAGGGGGAGGACAGGGAAGTGGCAGCCCTCTGCCACAATGCGGAAGAGATAGCCACGGCCCTCGATTCAAAGAGCGTGGACTTTATGTTCGAAGACCTCGTTCTCTCCGTATATGCACGGAACATATCCAAAGTAGATGTCTGCGTGCGCAAGGACGGCAAGGAGGTATATCGCGGCAGCGTCGCTTCCTCCGCGAAGCCGTATTACGCTCCGGACACCCTGAAATTGCAGCTGCCGGACAAGTTCGATGACGGCGATTACAGCGTCGAGTGCAGCAGCGGCCAGGTCAGCCGCAGCGAGGACTGGAGTCGCCGCAACCTGTCCGTATCGCTTCAGCAGCGCAGCGACGCCTATTATATATATGTATGCACCCAAAAGGAAGGCAGGCCGGTGGGCGATTTCGAATACAGTCTCAGCCGCGAACGCAACAGGAGCATATATTCCGGAAAAGGCAATTGCAGCAAGGGATATTTCCGCCTGCCCGACGGCTTCGCGGATTTCGTCAGCAACGAAAAGAGCAATGTCATTCTCAGCTGCAAGGCCATTGTCGATGGGCGCGTCCGGCTTTCGGAAACCCTGTCTCCGAGCCGCAGCCTTGCCGGGAAGGAGAGCAAGCTGTCCGAGGAAAGCGTGATTCTGAGCGATTGCTCGGCTTACAGGCCGGGGGACAGGTTGGGATTCAAGGCCATACTCTACACCCAGGACGGGGACGGGAATCGCGCTACGGTCCCTGCCGGACGCAGCTGTGAAATGGCCCTCTATGATTCCGAAATGAATGTGATCGAGAGTAGGCCGCTGAAAACCAATGACTTCGGCTCTGTGTTCGGAGAGTTTTCACTGCCTGTGGGCAAGCGTGGCGGAATGTGGTCTTTGAGACTGAGCAGTTCCGGACACAATCTGGGTGTGAAATTGTTCAGACTTGATGAATTCACCCTTCCGGAATATGTGCTGGAGTTTGCCGAAAGGAAGGGGGCCTGCATTGCCGGGGATACGGCTACGGTCAGGGGCAGTGTGAGCGCCTATTCGGGTCACGTGCCCGGAAACGCGCTGCTGCGCTGGAGTGCGGCCGGGCAGGAAGGGGAAACGCTTGTGGCCGATGACGGCAGCTTCGCATTCTCCTTCAAGACAGACGGAGCCAGTGCCTGGAACAGGGGAGAGCCGGTGACTGTGCGTCTCTGTCCGGCCAGCGGACAGACCCTGGAGTTCAGCACCATGGTCAATGTGGTGGCGAAGATGAGACTCATTGCCGATATCCCGTCTTCCGTGGAGGACAGTCTGGTTTTCAGTCTGGCTGAGAGGTCTTTTCTTCCGGAGAATGTGCGTCTGGAGTGGGCTCTGGAAAAGGATGGCAAGCGTGTGAAGGGAGAGAGTTTCTCTCCGGACAGCCATGTGGAATGTGATCTGTCTTCCCTTTCCGATGGAGTATATATCTTGAAAATCAAGGCTTTGGCTTCGTCCGCATCGGGGCGCGAGCTGAAGACTGAGAGAAGCTGGGAGCTGGTGAAGCTTTCTTCTTCCTGCGAGTCTGTGGATTTCCCTGTATCCGCCTTCCTGCGCAAGACGGATGGAGACGCCATTGGCTGTCAGATGGTTGACAGCGAGAAAGCCCTCTGGGCTGTTGTACAGCTTTGGGAGGGCCCGGGCCGGGAACTGCGTCACGAGTTGGTGAAGCTTTCAGGAAAATGCGGGGACAGGGCTGCTGTGAAAAACCTGTCCTGGGAGTGGAAGGATTCCTATCCCGATGTGGTCTGGCTGAGCGTATTCTATTTCCGCGACGGTGCTTCCGGCCAGCAGACCTTCAGCTACAGGCGCCCGCGCAAGCCGGAGACAATAGACCTGCGCTTCGTTTCTCTGAAGCGGGAGTGGCTGCCGTCTTCGAACTGTCGCATAAACCTTAGCTGCAGTGTCGGAAGCGAAGTCGCCGCAACGGTGTTCGACCTTGCCACAGAGACGATAATGCCTAACCGCTGGACGGCGCCGAAGGAATATGTACCATATTTCCGCTTCAATGCCTTCAGCAGAAAGTGCTGCGGCAGCGACCGGCTTTCTCCGCGCATCGTGCCTATGTATTCTATGTCCAAGTCCCTTTCGAGCCGTGCTGTCCTTGCTAACGGAGAAGGGGCTGTAGTCGATGATAGCGTTGAGGAGTCGTTCGAGGAGGAGGCCATTCCTTTCCAGTTGGTGAACAATGAGCTTCTGGATACGAAACTGCGCAGTTCTTTCCTCAGCCGCCTGTGCTTCGAGCCTTGTCTGAGGCCGGATGCTGACGGGAATCTGAGCTTCTCATTCAGCAGCTCGGACCGTCTGTCCAGCTATGCGGTGCAGCTCTTTGCCCACGACAGGGATATGAATTGCGCGAGCATACGCGAAACCATTCTGATCACTTTGCCGCTCAAGCTGACGCTTATGCCGCCGGCCTGCCTCTATGAGGGCGACAGTTGGAGAATCAGGGCCGAACTCAGCTCCACCGCCTCAAGGGATATGTGCGGTTATGCCCTTCTGAGTCTCTTTGCCGGGGACGCGGCCGGTTCGGCTGGAAAGGATGCCCTGTTCCAGCTGAGACTTGATGATGTCCGGGTGGCCGCCGGCAGTTCGGTGGCCCTCGATTTCGGTACCCTTCCTCAGGAGATCTACGCTTCTCTGGCGGCCTGCGGTGCCGATACTCTGGGCGTACGGCTCGACTTCGTCTCTTCGGATGGCGCCACGGAATATTCGGATGCGGTCTTCCACAGCATTCCGGTCAAGCCATCCTTCCAGACCATTACCGAGGCCCATTCTGCAGTGCTTCTGGCAGGAGCTGACAGGGATTCCCTGCTGGCGGTGCTCCGCAGCCGTTTCACCAACAGTTCCCCTTATGGGGCTGAATATTCAGAGCACAGTCTCGCCGAGATGCTCAGGGAGGCAGTCCCGGACTTCGTGAATCCGGAGAACGACAATGCGATTTCCCTGGTCAACGCCCTGTATGTCAACGCTTTGTCCGCCCGTCTAAAGGGCGCCGGAGTTTCGGAATCCGAACTCCTCGCCAGACTCAAGCGTTGCGCCTGCCCTCAGGGCGGCTTCTCCTGGTTCGAGGGTATGGATGCCTCTCCGTCTGTAACTGCAATGGTGCTCTTCCGTATGGCCAGGGCCGGCATCGATTCCGCCCTTGGGGAGGAAATCCGCAGCAAGGCCTGCGCCTTCCTCGACAGGGAGCAGTTCGCTTCCAAGGGAAAGCGTCCGTGGTGGTATGGCGGGATAAGTCTGGAGAACTATCTTCTGGTCCGGTCGATGTATGCGGACCTGCCTCTGGCGGCAAGCCCGGACAGGGAGAGCCGCAAGGAGATTTCCAACTTCCTGGTTCCGCGAAAGAAGCGCGGCCTGAACGGGGCTGTGCTGCAGAAGGCGGAACGCCTGTATATACTTATGAACCTTGCCTCCGGGCAGGACGGGAAGTCGTTGGCCGCCTCTCTGGGGATACGCGTCGCGACCGCGAAGCGTATATATGCCTCAATAAGCGCTGACTACGCCTCTCTCGCCGAATATGCGCAGCGCCACGATGCCGCCGGCTGCTATTACCCCAACGCCGTTATGCCTTGGCGGGGGCTTATGGAAAGCGAGGCCTTCGCGCATTCGCTGCTATGCGACCTTATGGACCGGGTTACGGAATATGTCGATAGCCGCCTGCGCAACGAGTGCGCCTCCATTGCGGACGGCATACGTATATGGCTGATGCTGCAGAAGGAAAGCCAGGCCTGGGATGCCGACCCTTCATACGTGGATGCAATCGCTTCCGTGCTTCGCGGCTCCGACAGTGTGCTCAACACAAGGGTAGCGGTGCTGAGCAAGAGCAGCCGCAAGCCTTTCGCTGAGATACGTCCTGCCGGCAACGGTTTCACCATATCCCTGACATATAAAAAAGTCCGCGGGGACGGAAGCCTCGCGGAGATTTCTGAAGGCGACGAACTCGCCGTTGGGGACAAGATTGTCGCCGAATATTCGGTCTGGAGTGCAGAGAACCGCAGTTTTGTGCGGCTGAAGATGCCGCGCCCTGCCTGTCTGGTGCCTCAGAACCAGCTTTCTGGCGTCAGCCGGCCGACTTTCGTTCCTTCCGGCATCGCCCGCTACTCCTTCACTCCTTTCGGCTACCGTTGGGTGCGTCCGGAATCGAGCGAGTACTGGTTCGAGTCTTTCCCTGAGGAGAAAGTCTGCATCAGCGAGACTCTCTTTGTGAACAGTGCGGGACGTTTCAGCGCTCCGGCTCCGGAGATCGAATGCCTTTACGCCCCGCACTACAGGGCAAATTACTCTGCAGGAACGGTTTCGGCCGGGCTCTGAGCTTCTGCCTCTGCAGTTCCGTCTGCCGGGACAGTTGCCTCTGCAGCTGCAGTTCCATCGGCCGGGACCTCAGTTACGACGGCCTCGGTCTTGAACTTGTCGGAAATAGGGTTCCACTTGCCGAACCAGCCCTTGAAGTAGTGACCGGCGAAGAGGCCTCCGAGCACGAGCAGTATGGCGACGATCCAGGCTATGGCCTTCTTGCCCTTGTTGTCCTTTTCTGCAAACGGGTCGTTCATCACAATCTTAGGATATTTTGCAAGATGGGTGAGGGTGGCTCCGAACTTGATGTTCACGAGCAGCCTGCTGTTGATTGCCCATCCGTTTGCATTGAGTACAGGACCGAGGTTGCGTTTGCGCAGCTTGAGCCAGGCCATGAACATCGACGGGCCGCTTATCACCAGTACCAGCACGAAGAAGCAGATGAATATATTGTACCATGGAACGATGAGTTTTGCGATTGCGCTCCCGATGAAGCCTACGCCCATGCCGATGGCGGCGAAGATTCCGGCGAACTTGGCTATGTCGAAGGTACTCTTGATGGTTTCGAGCTTAGGATCGGTGTTCAGCTGGGCGTTGTTTGCCTTCTCGGTAAGCCCTGCATTGACCTTGCTCTCTTTTTCTGCTGCCTTTTTGCTGATGCGGTCCTGAATGGTGTTTGCAAGTTTGCGGTAAGGTGACCAGAAGGCCTGGCGTATGCTGGTTGGATTGTCCACAATCTTGGTCACCACGGCATCCCAGTCGAGTCCGTTGCGGTCGTAGAACACCGCATTCTGGCCTACGCGCAGGTTGTCCACTTCTCCGTCCGTAAGTGCAGCGGCTATGGTCATTGTCTGACCCTTGACCTTGGAAGTGCAGTTGCAGTAGATGAGGTACATACCACTGGAAGCCACCACTTCAGCCTGCTTGCCCATATCGGCCACCTTGATGCAGAGGTCGAGGGAACGCTGGTCTATGTAGAGCGTACCGGCCTGGAATATGGCCTTGGTCTCTCCCTTCCAGCTGTCATAGAAGTCAGGCATGGTCACATAGTTCTTGAGCAGGGTGTAGAAGTCTCTGAAGAGCCAGAGGAACTTGTCCACGTTGTCTATGGCCTTGGCCTCGGCCTCAAGTGCGAGGTCTTCTGCCACAAGTGCGTCGAGATCGGCTTTCCTGCCGGCCTTCAGCCATCCCCTGACGGCTTCCTCGCCCAGTCCTTCCACTGCCGCTCCCTTCTTGGAGCCTTTCCAGGCCTTGTAGGCGTCGAAGCGGGCGAGCGCTTCGTCCCACTCGGCTTCGTCGATGCTCTTCTTGTCCGGGAACAGGAGTCCGTGTACCTTTTCCATTGCGGCTTTCCACGCCGGATTCACCTTCTTGAATTCCAGTTTTCCGTCCTTTTCTATATGGGCCAGAGGGCAGGCGGCAATCTGGTCGCCGCACTCGGACAGGTCCATATCGGCCAGTCCGCTGATTTTTGCGGTGGACATTTCGAGGCTGGCTGCGCTGTTCTCGTCGTAGGAGGCGAGTGTGCAGCGTGTGAACCAGTCTTTGACCTTGGCTTTTACGGATTCGCAGGCGGCGAGGGCCTCTTCCGTCTTTTCTCCGTATGGGAATATATTTTCCTTGTCTGCCTCGGCTGCGTCTCTCCAGGCAATATAGTCGGCGCAGGCGCCGTAGAATGCTTCTATCTGGGCGGCGTTGACTCCGTTCTCTCCGCTGCGGTCGGCACTTCCGCCCACACTGGCGATTATGGCCTCTATGGTGGCCTTGAGTTCGGCGTCATCCGTGCTTGCAGGGGTGATTACGCCGTCGCCATTGAAGCGTGTGCCGGCAAAGATGGCGGTGCTGTCGGCGGTGTCGGCTATGCTGATGCTGTCTTTTTCAAGTCCGAGGTTGGCCAGGATATGCTTTGCCGAGTCGTGCAGGATTTTGCCCTGCGGGTCCTCCTGGTTGAATGCCGATATGGCCAGCGAATCGCTTCCCTGAAGCAGCAGGTCCGGGTCTTTGAGTACGGAGCAAAGCCAGTTTGCCGTATCTACGATTTCTTTGACACGAATTCTTCCGTCGTTGTCGCTGTCTATGAATTTCAGGGTTTTCTCGGGGAATTCGAGTCCCGCTACAGGACAGCTGAGTACCGTCCACAGTTTCTGGTCAAGCTCTCCAAGGTGGCGGATGTCTTCGCCGCTCTTGATGCTTACTCTAGTCATACCGCCTATCGAGCAGTATTTCCAGGCATATTTTTCTGTCGCCATAAAGTTATAGGTGTTTTTGTGTTATGTTTCTCGTCCATCCGGCCCACTGTCTTCCGTTCCTGCTCCCACTTCCGTTCCTGCTCCCACTTCCGTTCCTGTCCCCACTTCCGTTCCGGGTATTCTCCTCACCTTTGGGAGCCGAACTTGCAAATGTAATTATTCTTCAGGGATTTACTGATATCCGCGTGCAATAAACGTTTTTACGATGTTCTTTGCGAGTCAGATTCGGATTCGTTCCTGCAACGAAGATTAGAATCGGACGCGGAGCGTTGTTGCGGCAGGGACAGGCTCTACTCCGGC
>SAMEA3663036__coassemble_682_pt1 | contig 14703 bp, 11 predicted proteins | sample SAMEA3663036__metabat2_high_PE_032 | metagenome-assembled genome bin SAMEA3663036 (sample SAMEA3663036) | pig gut metagenome | biome: pig gut; feature: pig-associated habitat; material: faeces | place: France | collected 2012 | reverse complement strand
TGGCAGACTTCGGCAGCATAGAGGCCTGGTCAGAAGCTATGTTCAGAAGCGTGGACGAAAGGGGAATGGCCATGGAATTCGCCGAGAGGATGCAGGAGTGGTATCTTTCGGAGATACGGCCGCAGATTGCAAGACTCAGTTCGGAAATGGCGCTGGAATACAGGACCTATATGCGCGGCCAGATGGAATTCGAAAAGGACAGGGATTTCTTCCCGGATGCGAACCTCACCCTCAGGGTGGCATACGGCAGGGTATGCGGCTACTCACCTGCCGACGGGACCTGGTACAAACCCGTTTCCACCCTCAAAGGCGTGATGGAAAAGGACAATCCGGACATCTTCGACTACAACATACCCCAGACACTGCGCGACATCTATGCCCGAGGCGGATATGAAGACACCCCGGTGTGCTTCCTGGCGAACAACCACACCACGGGAGGCAACTCCGGCAGTCCGGTCATCAATGCGGACGGCGAACTGATAGGTTTGAACTTCGACAGGGTCTGGGAGGGAACGATGAGCGACATTGTCTTCGACCCGGAGGTCTGCCGCAACATATCCCTGGACATACGCTATGCCCTGTTCGTCATTCGTGAGATAGGCCACGCCGGCCACCTGATCGAAGAGATGGACCTAAGGTAAAGCCGCAGGCCAGCAGTATGGCGGCCGAAGCCAGGGCTATGAAAAGCCATTCTACACGGGCGACGGCAGCCAGGACGGAAGTATGGGACGGATCCGCAAAGATCCGTCCTACTATTTTAGGGACGAAGAAAAGGCCGAGGTTCTGAATCCAGTATATCAGCGAATAGGCCGTGCCCAGATTCTTCTCCGGAATGATTTTCGGGACCGAAGGCCACATTGCGGAAGGGACCAGGGAGTAGCCAGTGCCGAGGAGGGCGATGCCCATATATCCATAAAAAGGCACCCCCTGCGGCGCGAAGGCGATGACAAGGTGGCCGAGAAGTACGCAGGCGGATCCGGCAATCATCCAGTGGCCGGCCTTGCCGAACCTGTCCACGAGGGCTCCGAAAAGCGGGGTGAAGACTATGGTGAAGAAAGGAATCATTGCCACCATGGTGCCGGCCGTGCCCGCTTCTATGCCGAAACGCGGAATGACGACGGCCGTGCCGAATTTCTTGAAGGAACTCACGCAGCAGTAGAAAGTGACGCAGAGCAGGCCTATGGTCAGGAAGCGGGGATTCCCCAGGACCTTGAATATGTCTTTGAAACGGAACTTGTCCTCATCCTGCACCTCTCCCCTGCCGGAGACTATGCCGCGGCGCCTGTCGAAGCCGGCGTCGAGCCAGACGAACAGGGCCCACACCGCAACGCCGCTCAGGAGCAGCATCATTCCCACGAGAGCGGGACGGGCCGTGTCGGCAAGACTGTACCAGTCCTTCGGGACACCAACTATGAACGGGGCCGCTATCAGGGCTATGCCCGTGCCGAGACGGGCTATGGCAAGCTGCAGGCCCATAGCCAGGGACACGTTTCCGTCTTTGAACCATTTAGCGATGGAACGGGTAACGGCCACCCCGGCGATTTCGCTGCCCAGCCCGAAACTCATCCTGCCTATCCTGCCGAGGGTTATGGCCGTCCCCGAAGGGAGGCCGGAGGAGAGGGCGTACCAGGCGAGGCCGGCGCCGCCGACCATCATGGCGATGAACACCGATCCCATCACGCGCACTCCGAATATGTCCAGAAGCACGCCGCCTATGATCAGGCCTCCGCAGATGCAGAGCAGGCTGTAGTCTCCGAAAAAGTCACCCAGCATGGCCGAGTCCCACCCGAGCTCCAGCGTCTCGGGATGCCGGAACAGATGGGAAACGGTGCTGAACATATCGTCGAAGAAATACGACGCGAACATCGGGACCACCAGGCAGGCCAGGGCCGCCCAGCGGAGGACTGATTCTTTTTTCATTTCGTACTATTTCTTGATATTCGGTTCCTCGAGGCCATAGCCCTTGCGCCTGTCCTCGGCCTTGAGCACGAGGCTGAGCAGGAAGGCCAGCACCCCGAAGGAAGAAAAGACTATCATAGGCACGAGATAGCCGCCGGTGGACTGGCGGAGGGCGCCTATGATCTTAGGCACGAAGCAGAGACCTATGTTCTGAACCCAGAAGATCAGACAGTAGGCGCTGCCGAGTATCTTCTCGTCAATGATTTTCGGAACCGATGGCCAGAGAGCCGCCGGAACGAGGGAGAAGCTGACGCCAAGAGTCACGATCAGCAGCAGGGCGAACCATTTGTACGGGAAGACAGGAAGCAGGAAGGCGAAGCTCAGGTGGCAGGCTATCATTATGACCGCGCCGACCATCAGCATGGACGCACCCTTGCCGACCCTGTCGAGGAATATGCCAAGGAACGGAGTGAGTACCATTGCGAGTATAGGGAAACAGCTGAAGAGACGTGCAGCCTCGGCAGCTTCTATCTGCAGGGTGACTTCCAGGAAATTGGTGGCATAACGCTGGAACGGGAAGATGGCGCTGTAGTAAAGCACGCAGAGCAGGGCCACGATCCAGAACATCTTGCTCTTGAATATGGCTCCGAGGTCACTCAGGTGGAACTCCTCGTCGGAGCCATCCTCGCCGCCGGAAATGCCGGCCTCGGCAAGCTGACGGTCGAACTTCCTGTCCATTATTCCGAATATGACGAAGTTGAGCAGGCCTATGCAGAGCAGCGCTCCACAGAATCCGAGCGGAGCAAGTACGGAGCCGCCGAAGGCCTTGCTGATGATAGGCGCAATCCACATCACCGCGAAGACGCCCAGACGGGCTATGGCCATCTCAAGACCCATCGCAAGAGCCATTTCCTTGCCCTTGAACCACTTGGCAAGCACCTTGGACACATTGGTGCCCTCCATCTCACAGCCGCAGCCGAAAATCATAAAGCCCAGCGAAGCCATCTTGGCGCTTGCAGGCATCTCCACCCACCAGCTGTCGAGCCAGCCGGCAAAGGCCGTAGCCTGGAACCACTCGCTGATGCCCACGAACTTGATGGCGGCGCCCAGCACCATCAGACCGGCTGAAAGCACGCCGGAGAAACGGACTCCGAGCTTGTCGAGTATGACGCCCGCAATGATCAGGAAACCGCAGACATTGAGTATGTACTCGGAAGCGGCATAGGTGCCGAAGACACTGCTGTTCCAGTGGAGATTGCCCTCCACCAGGGACATGAGCGGGGACATAACATCGACGAACATGTAGGCGAAGAACATTGTCAAAGCCACGAGCAGGAGCACGCTGAACCTTGCAAAGGCGCTGTCGTTCATCAATTTTTGAACTTTTTCTTTCATTTTATATTCTTTTATGGTTATCCGGGTCAGGAAGTTGCAAAATTAGTGTTTTTCCTAAAAACTGCCTACCTTTGACGAGTTATGTCGAAATATCTGGACAAAATAGACTCTCCCGAAGACCTCCGCCGGCTCGACGAAGGCCAGCTGCAGGAACTCTGCGGCGAAATCAGGGAATATATGATCGGTTGCTGCGCCACCAACCCGGGCCACATAGGTTCGAGTCTCGGCGCGGTGGAGCTGATTGTAGGCATACACAAGGTGTTCAACACCCCTGACGACAAGGTCGTATTCGATGTCAGCCACCAGTCCTATGCCCACAAGATACTGACCGGCAGGCGCGAAGCCTTCCGCAACAAAAGGCGCCTGGGAGGCATCAGCGGCTTCACCCGCATAGACGAAAGCCCCTACGACGCCTTCGGGGCCGGCCACTCCTCGACCTCCATATCCGCCGCTCTCGGACTGGCCAGGGCCGCTAAAATGCAGGGCCGCGACGAAAAGGTGATTGCCCTCATAGGAGACGGCGCCCTCACCGGAGGCCTGGCATACGAGGGCCTGAACAATGCCGGCGGCAGCGACACCGACCTGCTGGTCATACTCAACGACAACAACATATCCATAGACAGGAATACGGGGTCGATGCACGACTACCTGCTCCGCATCACCACCCATCCCAAATACAACAAACTCAAGGACAGGGTGTGGAACCGCATGGGAGACAGCCGCATCAGACGCAGCATACAGCGTATGGTGGTGAGGATGAAATCCAACATCGTCAGCTCCTCCGGAGGAGACCTCTTCGAGGCGATGGGCTTCCGCTATTTCGGACCCATAGACGGCAACGACATCGCCCAGGTGACCGAAACCCTGGAGAGACTCAAAGGCATACGCGGCCCGAAGATACTCCACGCCATCACCACCAAGGGGAAGGGCTTTGCCCCGGCAGAAGAGGACCAGACCACCTGGCACGCCCCGGGAATGTTCGACCCGCACAGCGGCGAACGCATCAAGGGCGGGAATGCCGGCATCAGCCGCTACCAGGACGTGTTCGGGGAAGTGCTGCTGACACTCTCCCGCAAGGATCCGAGGGTGGTCGGAGTGACGCCTGCAATGGCATCCGGCTGCGGAATGAACCTGCTGGCCCGCGAAATGCCGGAGCGGTTCTTCGACGTAGGCATAGCCGAGAGCCACGCCGTGACCTTCTCGGCCGGCCTCGCCGCCGGCGGCATGAGACCTTTCTGCAATATCTACTCCTCCTTCTCGCAGCGCGCCTACGACCAGATCATACACGACGTGGCCCTGCAGAAGCTGCCAGTTGTGCTCTGTTTCGACAGGGCCGGCCTGGTAGGGGAAGACGGCGCAACCCACCACGGCTGCTTCGACATGGCCGCCTACCGCAGCATACCGGGCGTAGTGATTGCCGCCCCTTCGAACGAACTGGAACTGAAGAATATGATGTACTCCGCACTGCAGGAGGAATGCGGCCCTTATATAATAAGGTATCCGCGCGGATACGGCAAAGGCGTGCAGTGGCGCGAGACGGAGTTCTCGCATCTGGAGCCCGGCAAGGGCAAACGCCTGCTCGAAGGACGCCGTGCGGCCATACTCGTCGCAGGTCCCTTCCTCGACGAGGCGGCTGCGGCTGCAGATATGCTTGGCGGAGACATAGCCGTATATAACCTTCGCTTCATAAAGCCGCTCGACAGGGAACTGGTGATGGAGGCCGCCGCCACCGGGCATATATTGACGGTAGAGGATGGCTGCGTCAAGGGTGGCGTACACGGCGCGGTGTGCGAACTGCTCGCGGAAGAAGGGATATGCTGCAGGATGGCGCAGGTAGGCATACCCGACAGATGGATTGAACACGGCAGCCAGGCCGAGCTGCGGCAGCTCTGCGGACTGGACGCAAAAGGCATAGCCTCGGCCCTGGAAAGCATTTTGATTTGAAAAAAAATGAAAATATTTGGAGAATCAGAATTTATATCTATCTTTGCAATCCCAAACCGAGAGGCGACTGCCACGGAGGGACGGGAGAACTGCCGATATAGCTCAGTTGGCCAGAGCACGTGATTTGTAATCTCGGGGTCGTGGGTTCGACTCCCTCTATCGGCTCGAAAGAAAGATTATTGAAATTTTGATTTATATAAATGGGCAGATACCAGAGTGGCCAAATGGGGCAGACTGTAAATCTGCTGGCTTACGCCTACGGTGGTTCGAATCCATCTCTGCCCACACAAATTGCGGAAGTAGCTCAGTTGGTAGAGCATCAGCCTTCCAAGCTGAGGGTCGCGGGTTCGAACCTCGTCTTCCGCTCTTTTTTTTGAATATACGCCAGTGTAGCTCAGGGGTAGAGCGCTTCCTTGGTAAGGAAGAGGTCGTGAGTTCAATTCTCACCACCGGCTCAACTTTTTTGTATATACAACATAAACAAATAAGATTATGGCTAAAGAAACCTTTAAAAGAGACAAGCCGCACGTTAACATCGGTACTATCGGCCACGTTGACCACGGCAAAACCACCCTTACCGCTGCCATTACTACCGTTCTGGCAAAGAAAGGTCTGTCAGAGGTTAAGTCCTTCGACCAGATCGACAACGCACCTGAGGAGAAGGAGCGCGGTATAACCATCAACACCGCTCACGTAGAGTATCAGACCGAGAAGCGTCACTACGCTCACGTTGACTGCCCGGGCCACGCCGACTATGTGAAGAACATGGTTACCGGTGCCGCTCAGATGGATGGTGCCATCCTCGTAGTTGCTGCAACTGACGGTCCTATGCCTCAGACCCGCGAGCACATCCTCCTCGCCCGTCAGGTGAACGTTCCTAGAATCGTTGTGTTCCTGAACAAGGTGGACATCGTTGACGACCCTGAGATGATCGACCTCGTAGAGATGGAGGTTCGCGACCTTCTTTCCTTCTACAACTTCGACGGTGACAACGCTCCTGTTATCCGTGGTTCCGCACTCGGCGCCCTCAACGGCGACCCTCAGTACGAGGAGAAGGTTATGGAACTCATGAACGCAGTTGACGAGTACATTCCGCTTCCTCCACGTGACAACGAGAAGCCATTCCTTATGCCTATCGAGGACATCTTCTCCATCACCGGTCGTGGTACTGTTGCTACCGGCCGTATCGAGACTGGTGTCGTTCGCGTCGGTGACGCAGTCGAGATCGTAGGTCTCGGTGAGGAGCCTAAGAACTCCGTAGTTACCGGTGTCGAGATGTTCCGCAAGATCCTCGACGAGGGTGAGGCAGGTGACAACGTAGGTATCCTCCTCCGCGGTATCGACAAGAAGGAGATCAAGCGTGGTCAGGTTCTCGCTCACCCGGGCGTTATTCACCCACACGAGAAATTCCAGGCTGAGATCTACGTTCTTAAGAAAGACGAGGGTGGCCGTCACACTCCTTTCAAGAACCACTATCGTCCTCAGTTCTTCATCCGTACTCTCGACATCACCGGAGAGATCACTCTTCCAGAGGGAGTAGAGATGGTAATGCCTGGCGATAACGTAACCATCACCGTAGATCTCATCTACCCTGTAGCTCTCAACGAGGGTCTCCGTTTCGCAATCCGCGAGGGTGGCCGCACCGTAGGTGCCGGACAGGTAACCAAGGTACTTGACTAATCAAGCATCCGCATAACGGAGGGTGCCCGAGTGGCACCCTCTTTTTAGGGGAATAGAACAAGGGTAGTTCAGCGGTCTCCAAAACCGTCGATGTGGGTTCGAATCCTGCTTCCCCTGCAAAATATCAAAGGTTACGATTTGATAATGTTGAACAGATGCCGCCAACCGCTTCCACCCGGCGACATCCATTGACAGTAAAGATGGGAAAATTCATTAACTACCTCAAAGGGTCTTACACCGAACTGACCAAGAAGGTCACCTGGCCTGCTTGGAGCAAGCTTCAGAGTTCCGCCATCCTCGTGATGGTGACCTCGCTGATACTTGCCGTCGTCATCTTCGGCATCGACTTCGCATTCCAGAAATTGATGGAAGGAATTTACTCTCTTCATTTTTAACAGCTATACCGTACTATGAGCGAAAGCAACAAGAAATGGTATGTACTTCGGGCTGCTGGTGGAAAGGAGAAAAAAGCCAAAGAGTATCTTGAGAAGGAAATAGAGCGCTACAAGCTCCAGGACTTCGTCGATCAGGTACTCGTCCCAACCGAGAAAGTTTTCAGGATACAGAACGGCAAGAGGGTCTGCTCAGAGCGTCTCTTCTACCCGGGCTATGTCCTCATCCAGGCTGAGATGACAGGCGAACTCCAGTACATCATACGCAACGAAGTGCCTCACATGTCAGGATTCCTGACTGAAGGCAAGAGCAGCCGTGCACCGCTCGCGATGCGCGATGAAGAAGTCAAGAGATTCCTCGGTGAACAGGACGAAAAGACTGAGGCTGACGGCACCACCCTCATCGACTACCAGGTCGGCGAGGCCGTGAAGATCACCGACGGTCCTTTCAACGGGTTCAGCGGCACAGTGGAGGAGGTCATCGAAGACAGGAGCAAGCTCAAGGTGGTCGTTATGATCTTCGGTCGCAAGACGATCCTCGAACTCAACTTTACACAAGTAACAAAAGAATAGAAAATGGCAAAAGAAGTAACTGGATTCATTAAACTCCAGATCAAAGGTGGCGCAGCCAATCCGGCACCTCCAGTAGGTCCAGCCCTCGGTTCGAAGGGTCTGAACATAATGGACTTCTGCAAGCAGTTCAATGCCCGCACTCAGGAGAGCGCCGGCAAAGTGCTTCCGGTAGTAATCACCGTATTCAACGACAAGTCCTTTACCTTCGAGGTGAAGCAGCCGCCTGTAGCGGTTCAGCTCAAAGAGGCAGCAAAGATCAGCTCCGGATCTGCAGAGCCTAACAGAAAGAAGGTGGCCACCATCACCTGGGACCAGGTGAAGACCATCGCACAGACCAAGATGCCGGACCTCAACTGCTTCACCCTGAAGTCAGCTATGAGCATGGTAGCCGGCACCGCAAGAAGTATGGGTATCAAAGTCGAAGGCCCTATGCCTGAAGACATCTAAAATTCACAGGAACCAATGAGCAAACTTACAAAGAATCAGAAAGCTGCCATAGCCAAGATAGAGGCCGGCAAGCTCTACACACTCGCTGAGGCTTGTGAACTCGTGAAGGAAGTGACCTTCACCAAATTTGATGCCTCCGTTGAGGTTCACATCAACCTCGGCGTCGATCCACGCAAGGCAAACCAGATGGTACGTGGCGTCGTAACCCTTCCTAACGGAACCGGAAAGACCGTACGCGTGCTCGTTCTCTGCACTCCTGACAAGGAGACCGAGGCAAAGGAAGCCGGTGCAGACTATGTTGGTCTGGACGAGTACATCGACAAGATCAAGGGTGGATGGACTGACGTTGACGTCATCATCTGTACCCCTTCAGTAATGGCCAAGGTCGGCGCAATAGGCCGTATCCTCGGTCCTCGCGGACTCATGCCGAACCCTAAGACCGGCACCGTGACTATGGAAATCGCAAAGGCCGTAAAGGACGTAAAGGCTGGTAAGATCGACTTCAAGGTTGACAAGACCGGTATCGTTCACGCTGCCGTAGGCAAGGCATCCTTCACTCCTGAGCAGATCAGGGAGAACGCCCAGGCACTCATATCCGAGGTTATCAAGCTCAAACCGCAGAACCTCAAGGGTACCTACCTCCAGAGTGCATCCATCTGCACTACCATGAGCCCGGGAATCACTCTCGACGTTAAGTCCATCGCTGAATAAAAAAGTTCAATGCTATGAGAAAAGAAGAAAAAGCCCAGATAATTGAATCGATTTCAGCGCAGCTTCAGGAGACTCCTAATTTCTATGTCACCGACATCTCCGGACTTAACGCTGAACAGACCTCAAAGCTCCGTCGCGCATGCTTTGAGAGCGGCATAATCCTCAATGTAGTCAAGAACACCCTTTTCGCAAAGGTTGTCGAGGCTGCAGGCAACGAAGAGCTCAGCAAGATTCTTCCTGCCCTTGAGGGCCCTACCGCCATCATGTACACCACTGTAGCCAACGCTCCTGCCAAACTTATCAAGAAGTTCAACGCAGACGGACTGGAGAAGCCGGTCCTCAAGGCTGCATACCTCGTCGAGAGCGGCGCATACGTAGGTGCCGACCAGCTCGATACTCTCGCAAACATCAAGTCTCGCGAGGAGATGATCGCCGACATCGTTCTCATGCTCCAGCAGGCTGCAGGTCAGAAGATCGCAGGCCTCCTGAAGACCATGGAAGAGAAGAAGGCAGAAGAATAACATTTAGCGCAAAAACAATCTTTAAAAACAATAACAATTATGGCAGACATCAAAGTTCTTGCAGAAGAGTTGGTTAACCTTACTGTAAAGGAAGTTCAGGAACTCGCACAGGTACTCAAGGAAGAGTACGGCATCGAGCCTGCAGTCGCACAGGTAGCCGTTGCAGGTCCTGCAGCTGCTGCAGCTGAGGCTGAGCAGACCGAATTCAACGTAATCCTCAAGTCAGCCGGCCAGGCTAAGCTCCAGGTTGTAAAGGCTGTCAAGGAAGCTACCGGTCTCGGACTGAAAGAGGCTAAGGAGATGGTTGACAAGGCTCCTGACGCCGTTCTCAAGGAGAAGGTTTCCAAGGCTGAGGCAGAGGCACTCAAGGCTGCTCTCGAAGAAGCTGGTGCTGAGGTCGAGATTAAATAACTTGACCGTCCCCTCAGGGAGATTTTACCAGGTTTAGGGCCGAAACAGGCTCTAAACCTTTTTTCCGTAATTATTTTTCACTATATAAAGGCAGAAAATGTCAAAGACGACAAAAGCCAAGCGAATTTCGTTCGCAACCTCAAAGATTCTCCTGGAGTATCCGGACCTGCTTGAGGTCCAGCTGAAGTCCTTCCGCGACTTCTTCCAGATGGACACTCCACCGGAGAACAGGCGCAACGAGGGCCTGTACAATGTCTTCCAGGAGATTTTCCCCATCGAGGATACGAGGAACAGTTACAAGCTCGAATTCATTGATTATTTCCTCGATCCCCCAAGATTTTCCATCGAGGAATGTCTTGAGAGAGGCGACACCTACAAAGTGCCTCTCAAGGCAAAACTCCGCCTTTCCTGCAGCGACACCGAGCACGAGGACTTCGAGACCAAGGTTCAGGACGTATATCTGGGCGACATCCCTTACATGACGCCTGCCGGAACCTTCATCATCAACGGTTCCGAGCGCATCATAGTGTCCCAGCTCCACAGATCTCCCGGCGTATTCTTCGGTCAGAGCCTCCACGCCAACGGAACCAAGCTCTACTCGGCACGTATAATCCCGTTCAAGGGTTCCTGGATAGAGTTCTCCACGGACATCAACAACGTGATGTTCGCCTACATCGACCGTAAGAAGAAGCTCCCTGTGACCACCCTCCTGCGTGCCATAGGATTCAGCAGCGACAAAGATATCATCGACATCTACGGACTCGCCGACGAGGTTTCCATGGATGAGGAGACCCTCAGGCAGTATCAGGGCCGCAAGCTTGCCGCCAAGGTCATCAAGACCTGGGTAGAGGACTTCGTGGACGAGGATACCGGTGAGGTGATTCCTGTCGAGAGAACCGAGGCCATCGTGGAAAGAGGCCAGATTCTCGACGAGCAGACCATAGCCCAGCTTCTCGAGACCGACGTCAAAAAGATTCTCATCCAGAAGGAGGAATCCGAAGCCAAGGAATATGAGATCATATTCAACACCCTTCAGAAGGATACCACCAACACCGAGATGGAGGCAGTCAACTACATCTACAAGCAGCTCCGCAACTCGGAGCCGCCTGATGAGGCTACTGCCAGGGACGTCATCGAAAAGCTTTTCTTCTCCGAGAAGAGATACGACCTCGGCGAGGTCGGCAGGTACCGTCTGAACAAGAAGCTCTCCCTTACCATCGACGACAATGTGAGGGTGCTTACCAAGACGGATATCATAGAAATCATACGCTACCTCGTTTGCCTTATCAACGAAAAGGCCGAGGTGGACGATATCGACCACCTGAGCAACAGGCGTATCAGGACCGTAGGCGAGCAGCTCGCAAACCAGTTCAGCGTAGGCCTCACCCGTATGGCAAGGACCATACGCGAGAAGATGAACGTACGCGACAGCGAGCAGTTTGTTCCATCCGACCTGATAACGGCCAAGACCCTCTCGTCGGTCATCAACTCCTTCTTCGGAACTTCCCAGCTCTCCCAGTTCATGGACCAGACCAACCCGCTTTCGGAGATCACCCACAAGAGGCGTCTCTCCGCCCTGGGTCCTGGCGGTCTGTCAAGAGACAGGGCAGGTTTCGAGGTTCGAGACGTACACTACACCCACTACGGCCGTCTCTGCCCTATCGAGACTCCGGAAGGCCCGAACATCGGTCTGATCTCCTCACTCTGCGTTTACGCGAGGATCAACAGCCTGGGCTTCATCGAGACTCCTTACCGCAAAGTGGAGAACGGCAAGGTCGATCTCACCCCGGGCGGCTGGAAATATATGAGCGCCGAGGACGAGGAATACCAGACCATATCTCTTGCAAACGTGAAGCTCGACGATGAGGGCAATATGCTCGACGACCGCATCCAGTGCCGTCTCGAAGCCGATTTCCCTGTCGTATCGAAGGAGGAAGTCAACTATATGGACGTCGCTCCTAACCAGATCGCTTCCGTGGCGGCCTCACTGATTCCGTTCCTCGAGCACGATGATGCCCACCGTGCCCTGATGGGTGCGAACATGATGAGGCAGGCGGTTCCGCTCCTTAATCCGGAGGCCCCTATCGTGGGTACCGGCCTCGAGGAGAGGGTCTGCCTCGATTCCAGGACCCAGATCATTGCAGAGCGCAAGGGTGAAGTGGTTTATGTGGATGCAAACGAAATCCACGTAAGGTACGACCGCAGCGAGGACGAGAAATTCGTAAGCTTCAGCCCGGACGTGACCGTTTACAAGCTTCCTATATTCAGGAGGACCAACCAGAGCACGACCATCCTGCTCAAGCCTATAGTACGCAAGGGCGACAAAGTGGAAAAGGGTCAGGTGATGACCGAGGGATATGCGACCCAGAACGGCGAACTCGCCCTCGGACGCAACCTCAAGGTTGCCTTCATGCCTTGGAAGGGATACAACTACGAGGACGCCATCGTGCTTTCCGAAAAGATGGTACGCTGGGACATCCTCACTTCCGTACACGTGGACGAGTATATTACCGAGGTTCGTGACACCAAGCGCGGTGCCGAGGAACTCACTTCAGACATACCTAACGTCAGCGAGGATGCCACCAAGGACCTCGGCGAGGACGGTATAATCCGCGTGGGTGCCCACATCGAGCCGGGTGACATAATGATAGGCAAGATCACCCCTAAGGGCGAGAGCGATCCTTCTCCTGAGGAAAAACTCCTCCGTGCCATCTTCGGCGACAAGGCCGGAGAGGTAAAGGACGCTTCACTCAAGGCTACCCCATCCCTCAGCGGTACCGTAATCAAGACCGCCCTCTATTCCAAAGCCCTCAAGGAGAGCAACCGCAAGGGTGCACGCAACGAGCAGAAACTCCGCGAGCAGGCAGAGGAGGAGAGAAGGGATGCCGAGATAGCCAAGCTCTTCAACCAGTTCATCGAGAAGCTCGCCACCCTCACCGAGGGCAAGAAGAGCGCGGGCATCAGCGAACTTGTCGGCACCGAAATCATTGCCAAGGGCAAAGCCATCACCGTGGACCAGCTCAGGAACATTGATTACGCAAGCATCAATTCCAGCAAGTGGACCACTGACAAGGCTGCCAACGCCATGATCAAGGATCTCATCAACAACTACTGCATAGCCAGGAAGGAGATCGAGGCCCGCTACAGGAGAATCATCGACAAGATCAAGATCGGTGACGAACTGGGCAACGGCGTGATGAAACTCGCCAAGGTCTATGTAGCCAAGAAGAGGAAGATCAGAGTCGGTGACAAGATGGCCGGCCGCCACGGAAACAAGGGTATCGTAGCGAAGATAGTAAGGGACGAAGATATGCCTTTCCTCGCTGACGGAACTCCTGTGGACATAGTGCTCAACCCTCTGGGTGTGCCTTCCCGTATGAATATAGGTCAGATATACGAGACCGTGCTCGGCTGGGCCGGCCAGGAACTCGGAGTCAAGTTCAGCACCCCTATCTTCGACGGTGCAAGCCTTGAGGAGATCTGCCGCTATACCGACAAGGCGGGCGTTCCGCGCTACGGAAAGACCTTCCTCAGGGACGGCGGTACCGGTGACTGGTTCGACCAGCCGGCAACCGTGGGCGTCATCTATATGATCAAGCTCGGCCACATGGTCGATGACAAGATGCACGCAAGGTCCATAGGTCCTTACTCGCTCATCACCCAGCAGCCTCTCGGAGGTAAAGCCCAGTTCGGTGGTCAGAGGTTCGGTGAGATGGAGGTTTGGGCGCTCGAGGCATTCGGCGCAGCAAACATTCTCCAGGAGATCCTGACCGTGAAGTCCGACGACGTCACCGGACGTTCGAAGACCTACGAAGCCATCGTGAAGGGAGACCTTATGCCTACCCCAGGAATTCCGGAGTCACTCAACGTGCTGCTCCACGAACTCCGCGGACTCGGTCTCAAGGTGACCCTCGAATAAGTTTCAACTGACTACTGATAATTGAAGAATTAGAAATATGCCTACTTATAACAAAGACAATAAGGCTAAAAGCAACTTCGAGAAGATCAGCATTTCACTCGCTTCTCCGGAAGACATCAAAGGAAGGTCATCCGGAGAGGTGCTGAAACCTGAGACCGTCAACTACAGGACCTACAAGCCTGAAAGGGACGGACTCTTCTGCGAGAAGATCTTCGGTCCTACCAAGGACTACGAGTGCCACTGCGGTAAGTACAAGAGAATACGCTACCGCGGCATCGTCTGCGACCGCTGCGGTGTCGAGGTTACGGAGAAGAAGGTCCGCAGGGAAAGGATGGGTCACATAGAGCTCACCGTTCCTGTAGCCCACATCTGGTACTTCAAGTCAGCTCCAAACAAGATCGCCGCTCTGCTCGGAATTCCTTCCAAGAAACTCGAACAGGTCATCTACTACGAGAAATATATAGTCCTCAACCAGGGCGCATCGAACTATCCTAAGCTCGAGCTCCTCAGCGAAGAGGAATATCTCGACGTTCTCGCAGACCTTCCGAACAACGGCAACCTCCCTGACGAGGATGAGAACAAGTTCAGGGCAAAGATGGGCGCAGAGGCCATATACGACCTGCTCAAGGAAGTGGACATCGACGAACTCGCCAAGAGTCTTCGCGCAAGCATGGTTACCGACAGGTCACAGCAGCGCAGGACCGAGGCCCTCAAGAGACTGAGCGTTGTGAAGTGGTTCCAGGAGTCCAAGGGAATCAACCGTCCTGAATGGATGATTCTCAAGGTCATTCCTGTCACCCCTCCTGAGCTC
>SAMEA3663036__coassemble_578_pt1 | contig 16691 bp, 18 predicted proteins | sample SAMEA3663036__metabat2_high_PE_032 | metagenome-assembled genome bin SAMEA3663036 (sample SAMEA3663036) | pig gut metagenome | biome: pig gut; feature: pig-associated habitat; material: faeces | place: France | collected 2012 | reverse complement strand
CACATTCACCATCGGAGGCGGCTATGCAATGGTACCTCTGATACGCGATGAGCTCATCTCCCGCGGCTGGATCAGCGAAGAGGAATTCCCCGACATCCTGGCGCTTTCACAGATGGCGCCCGGACTGCTGGCCGTGAACTTCTCCATCTTCGCCGGCTACAGGATGCGCGGAATGCGCGGCGCCCTCGTGGCGACGCTCGGCAGCTGCCTCACCCCCTTTCTGATAATACTCGCCATAGCCATGTTCTTCTCCGGATTCAAAGACAACCCCGTGGTAATAAGGATATTCCAGGGAATGAGGCCGGCAGTGGTGGCGCTGATAGCCGTCCCTATGATACAGATGGCCCGCAGCGCCTGCAAGAACTGGTGGAGCTGGGCTCTGACCATAGCCGCGATGCTGCTGGTGGCCCTGCTGAAAGTCTCACCTATATATATACTTCTGGTCACATTGATTGTGGCACTCGCAATCTGCGTGGCGGCCGACAGGAGGCGGCGTCGCAATGGATGAGCTGACGATATTCCTTGAACTTTTCAAGACCTTCTTCCTCATCGGCCTCTTCACCATAGGCGGGGGCTACGCGATGCTCTCCCTGATAGAGACACAGACCGTCGCAGTGCACGGCTGGCTCAGCGAGGGTGAATTCATAGACATAGTCGGCATCTCCCAGATGACTCCGGGACCAATAGGCATAAACAGCGCCACATACGTGGGCTATTCCGTGCTTCAGGGACAGGGCGCAGAGCAATGGCTGTGCGTGCTGGGCTCGTTCTGCTCCACCTTTGCCGTGGTGCTCCCCTCATTCATCATAATGATGGTCTTTGTGAAAATGTACGCCCGGCTCTGCAGCAACGGCATCTTCAAGGGGGTGATGACGGGACTGCGGCCGGCCGTAGTGGGCCTCATAGGGGCCGCGGCCCTGATAATGATATTCCGCTTCAGCATAGAGGATGGCAGCGTCTCTTTCGGAATCCTGCACGAGAACTTTCCGGACTGGAAAAGCTGGCTTATCTTCGCAGCTGCCTTCGCCGCCTCGATGTGGACGAAGGTCAGCCCCATACTTGTAATAGTCCTGGCCGGAATCGCCGGCCTTATCCTATATTGATATGAACTGGTTCAGCGAACTGCTTACAGAGCCCAGCGTCCTGCAGGCGGTAATATATCTCTCCCTGATCTGCTCCCTGGGCCTCGCGCTAGGGCAGATAAAAATCAAAGGCGTCAGCCTGGGCGTGACCCTGGTCTTCTTCGCCGGCATACTTCTCGGCCACATTTCCGACCGGACCGGACTCAGGCTGGACCCGCAGATGGTGTCCCTTGCCCAGAATTTCGGACTCATACTCTTCGTATATACCCTCGGCATACAGGTGGGACCGGGATTTTTCACCTCTCTGAGGCAGGGAGGAGTCAGACTCAACGTCCTGGGAATAATAGGCCTTGTCGCGACCACGGGAACGGCACTCGCCTTTATGGCCTTCAAGAACGTGAGTCTGTCCGACGCAATGGGTCTCCTCTGCGGAGCCACCACCAACACCCCGGCACTCGGCGCCGCCCAGCAGGCCCTCCTGGATGCCCATCCCGACCGGCTTTCCAGCGCCAATGACATGGCTACAGCCTGCGCGGTCGGCTACCCTCTCGGCGTGCTCGGCGTACTGCTCTGCCTGATAATACTCAAGGGCATATACGGGCGCAAGGCCCTGATGACCCCGAAGGACCAGACCGTCAACACCTTCGTGGCGGAGTTCCACGTCAGCAACCCGGCCATTTTCGACAAGAGCGTGCACGACATCGCAATGCTGAGTCATCTGAAGTTCATCATCACCAGGGTATGGCGGGACGGCAAGGTGACCATTCCTCACGGCGACACACAGATACGCAAAGACGACCACCTGCTGCTGGTTTCCCACAAGGAAGACGTAGCCGCCCTGAACATTCTCTTCGGAGACAAGGAAAACACGGACTGGAACCGCCAGGACATCGACTGGGACGCCATCGACAACAGCCACCTTGTGTCCAAGCACATACTCGTGACCCGCAAGGAGATGAACGGCGTGAAACTGGGCTCCCTGCACCTGAGGAATCAGTTCGACATCAACATCACCCGCCTCAACCGTGCCGGCATAGACATACTCGCCTCTCCGTCGATGCGCCTCCAGCAGGGTGACCGCCTCACCGTGGTAGGCGAAGAGGACGCCATACGCAAGGTAGGGGAAATACTCGGCAACGAAGAGAAGGTGCTTTACGCCCCTAACCTGATAGCCATCTTCATAGGTCTTTGCCTCGGCACCATACTCGGCGCAATACCCCTGGCCATTCCCGGGATGAGTACCCCTCTGAAGCTCGGAATCGCAGGCGGCCCCATCATAGTAGGCATACTTATGGGTGCCTTCGGCCCGCGGATCCACCTTGCTACCTACACCACACGCAGCGCCAATATGATGCTGCGCCAGTTCGGAATAGTCGTATATCTGGCCTGCCTCGGCTACAGCGCCGGCGGCGGATTCTTCGAAACCGTCTTCTGCCTAAAGGGACTCGCATGGGTGGGGATAAGCCTGGCCGTCGCAATACTGCCTACCCTCCTCTGCGGACTGGTCGCGAAGAAATATTTCAAACTCGACTTCGCCCAGAACGCCGGAATGCTCTGCGCAATGATGGCGAATCCCATCGCCCTCAACTACGCATCTTCGATAATCGACAACGAAGAACCAGCAGAGGCATACGCCACGGTCTATCCTATATCAATGTTCCTACGAGTTCTGCTCGCCCAGCTCATAATGCTCGCCATTTAACATATATGTAAAATACAAGTTTTTTCCCTGAAAGTATTTTGCATTTATGAAAAATATGCGGATATTTGCGCCATGGATACAAAAGAATTCAGGCGCCGCACGGTTGCCGCACAAATCAAAACCGCTATGAGAGAACTCGGCCTCAACCGCAAACAACTGGCCGAGAAAATGGGACGCAGCCCGTCCGAAGTCACGCGCTGGCTCAGCGGGCAACACAATTTCACTCTCGATCTGCTTACCGAGCTGAGCGACTGTCTCGGACAGCCAATCAGTGGCTTCATAGACCTGCCCACGGGTGTGCTCGAGGACCCGGCAGCTATGAGAGAATCGCCGCATCTGGACATACAGCTGCCTGTCGATGCCTATGAATGCCTATGCGAAAAGGCCGAAAAACTCGAAACCACTCCGAACGCTTATGCCAGAAGGGTTCTGCTCAGAAACGCAGAAAACAAAGAACTGACCGCTATGGACTTCTGCGGAATCTGGTCGGATATGGACGAAGAGGTCGCAAAAATCTTTGAAAACCTCAGAAGTTACAGGACGGAAAACAGAACATACGAATTATGAAATATCTGCTTGATACAGACATCTGCATAGCGCTGTTCCGTGGAAAAGACAATGTAGTAAAGAAAATAGCAAAAATTGGATTGAAGGAGTGCGCTATTTCGGAAATCACGCGGACAGAAATACTCGTGGGAAGAGAAATAGCCAAGCTCAAACAATTAAAGGTCAAAGACTTCTTCTTTGATAGTTTCTTCAATTCCATAACTATATATCCGTTCTCTGACTCATCCGAATCCTATGTTCAAAACAAAGCAAAACTTACCGTCACCGGGAAACGGATTGAAGACTTTGACCTGATCATCGCATCGACAGCCCAGGCCCACGGCCTGACACTGGTCACCGGGAACATATCCCACATGTCGCGGATAGACGGACTCGAAATTGAAGACTGGACAGAAAGATGAATGCCGCTCGATTCACATCGTGCGGCATTCGCAATTCTAACCTAAAACTTAACCTATGAAAAAACTATTCGGTGTAAGAAAATTGCAATTTCTATGCCATTAGGAGCTGCGTTAAGTTACAGAATTCATCAGCTTTGACCAATAAATCGGATTCCGGCAATTCGGCGATTTCGTGTACCCAGACAATCTCGTGAGGAATGTAGATTGCCCGCCCGCCAATGCCTATCACAGGCAGTATGTCGGAGCGCACAGAGTTTCCGACCATAGTCATTTCTGACGGACGGATTCCGAATTTCGAGCAAAGAGTCAGATAATCACCCTCCTCTTTATTCTTCATTACCTCTATGGCGGAAAACAGCGGCGCAAGACCGGATGCATCCACCTTGGCCATCTGCTCTACGGCATCCCCTTTGGTGGCAAGCACAAGGCGGTAACGCTCCGACAGAGTCTCAAGGGTTTCCCTCACTCCGGGGAAGATCTCAAGCTTGTGAAAAGCCAGATCCGTGATTATCTTCTTTATCGCAAGGTAGGTCTCACGCTGAAGCGAGCCGCCGCAAATCTCGATGGCCGCGTCCGTCATACCGATCATATAGGTTTTGGACCCGTAGCCGAAGAGAGGAATGTTCTCCTCCTGCTTGTCCCAAAGCAGTTTCTGCACCTCGGCAAGAGGAGAATGCGGGGACAGCAGAGCGGCAAAGCGCGCCTCTGCATCGCGGAAATAGCGTTCGTTTTCCCAAAGGGTATCATCCGCATCGATGAATAGAAAGGGCTTCTCAGTCATTGTGAGGAACGATTGAAAGAATGAACACATCCTTCAGCGGCCGGTCGTAAGGATCGGTCTCGACGGCTGATATCCTGTCTATGACATCGAGGCCCTGCACGGTCTCGCCGAAGACGGTGTACTGGTCGTCCAGATGGAGACAGGCCTGCTCATCCTGGACAAGATAGAACTGGGAACCGCTCGACTCCCTGTAAGGATTGGCCACATCGCCCATTCTCGCAGCGGCCAATGCGCCCTTCTTGTGATAATATTCCTTCACGAACTCAGCCGGGATGGTGTAGCCCGGTCCGCCGGAACCATAATGACGGCCCTCTTCCGGGTGGCGGGAATCCGGATCTCCGCCCTGAATCATAAAGCCCGGGATAACCCTGTGGAAAAGCAGGCTGTCGTAATAATGCTCTCTGGCAAGTTTCACAAAATTATCCCTGTGCTTCGGGGTCTTCGAATAGAGCTTCAGCGTAATGGTTCCGAGACTGGTTTTCATATCCAGCAAAGGCTCCTCCGGCAGGTTCTCCCAGGCATCTGCACCCAGAGTGTCGGCGACCGCCAGGCTGTCCCCGGCCGCCACTTCGATTTGCGTTTCGCTGTCGGAGGGCTGCTGCCCGCCACGATTGTTTCCGCATGCGGCAAACGTCACCGCCGCAACGATCATCAAGATTGTCTTTTTCATATTGCTACTGTTTATATCAGCATAGTTTATTCTTTAATTCTGAATATCTCTCAGACGAAACAAGAATCTCCATATATGGGTCTTCTATTATCAACATTTTGCGATGACTATCGTATTTTTGAATTGAAGAAACGGATGCTAAATTTACCAAATACTTTCGGGATGCTCTGAAAAAGGAGCCATCCAAAGCCTCCTCCAAGTCGTTCAAACTCTTGTTTATCATGCCGGTAGAGCCATCTGACAAAACGACTGATGTTGCCCCCTCATCCGCACAAAAGTAGATAACATCCGCCAACTTTTTAGGGGCCACACCCTTGGGCATTTCCAAAAGGATAAACTTGTCTGTAGCCGGAGAAACACATTTCCGCATATAGCGGTTTTCGACTTCCCTTAAAGCTGACGCCAATTCATTGATAGATATCGGTTTCAGCAAATAATCTATTCCTTTATGTTTAAATGCCTTCAGCGCATACTCGTCATAAGCTGTCGTATATATTACAGGAATATCAATGTCAACAGCTTCGAAAATTTCGAAACTTTGCCCATCCGGGAGAGATATGTCCGCCAAAATGACGTCAATGCTTCGAATGCAATCACCAGAGCAATATTCAATGGCCTCATCAATAGTCTGAATCACATGCACCACCTTGTGATGGCTTGATATCTTGGCAATCAAAGTCTTCAAACGGTTCGCATTTGACGGCTCATCTTCTATAATCAGGATATTCATAACAATGGAACCATTACAACGAAGTTATTGTCCTCCACCCGCCATGTCGGATATACGTTTGAAATCAAGTTATACTTTTCCTGTATATTCGAGAAACCGCTACCCCCTCGGTTTTCACTATTCCTTTTCGCCTGGATATTATTCCTGACAATTACCATTGAATCCTCTCTTGAAATAGAGATAATTAGTGGTTTCTCTTCAGAGAAAGCATTGTGCTTGAACGCATTTTCAACGAGGTGTTGCAAAGTCAACGGGACGATCCTTTCCTTATACGCGGACAGCAATGAACCGTCAACATTAAATCTAATGCTGTCACCATAACGATAAGAGCACATCTGTAAATAATTATAGACCATCTCCATCTCTTCACCAACCGAGACAAGAGCCTTTTGCCCCACCTTCATTATTGACCTATAATAAGCAGTCAGACACGTTAAGAAATGCTCGGCAGCATCCTGATTCGTCTGGATTAAATCCGAAAGAACGCTGAACGCATTGAAGAGGAAGTGATTGTTTATCCTCAGACTATTTGCATCCAGCTGAGACCGCAGAAGCAGTTCTTCAGTTTTTTTCTTCTCAAGCTCCGCATCTTTCCTCTGTGAAATCAGTCTTGAAATTTCATCACGATACAGATCCACATAGAAATACGTTGACAATAATGATGCTATCGTTGCGTCTGCAACCACATTCTGAGCATAGGATAGAACCGGAATATGGAAAGCAAATATATACGCTATTGACAATACCGCGCCAAGAGACAAATCCATCACGAAGATAATAGACCAGAGGGCAAGGTACGAGTTTAATTCTACTTCACTGATATCCTTATTCGCCAACTGTCTGGAAAAATACGCCAACACAACATGATAGGAAATCTCAATAAGCACAAACGACTCCAATATGCTATATAGCAATTCGGTAGCCAATAATGCCAGGCCTTGGTTTTTGGCTTCAGGTGCAGAAAATATAACAAGAAGAGACACCTGAAAGCTCATCAATATCATTGTCAGCAATATCAGGCGTCTCGACTTAATATGTTTATTTATATTCAATCTATATCCATTTTCCTTCAAAATTAAGAACAATGGCTGACATTATCAAAACATAAAAGCTATTCTATAATGAAGCTGAGGCTTAAAATAGAGATATCCCCCGTCCTGAGTGTTATATGCGACACCTGCACCGGCGGTCAACTCTCCAAACCAATGCTTCCCCCAAACACGACGTATGCCATACTCGGGAACAAGAGATATATCAACTGTTGTTCCTGGCTTCCCGACAGACGCCTGTAATTTTAAGGCAACAAAATCTCCCGAGTTTCCGTATGTTGTCTTTCCTAAGCGCTGTCTTCGGTTGAGATTTGTATAATATCTGGGTTCTACCGTAACTCCCACTCCAAAATCATCGACTCCAACCGCATCGTACCCTATTTCTCCAAAAGCACCGGAAAGTTGAAGATTATACCTTGTTATCCTGCCGCTTATTCCGCCACGGAAAACCATTGAGAACGATCCTTTTAATTTTTGCTCATAGCCATACTCGAAACCCAACACAGGCAAAGGAATGGACAAGGAGTGGTTGGACACCGTTTGAACTCTTGTTGAATCGACAGGTCTCGGCCGCTCCCGACCAAACGACATCACTGATATCAAGATGACCACAATACTAATTGATAATCTCTTTAGCAACATGCTGTATAATGGTTTGTAGTTAAAATTTCCAACGTACAAATGTAAAATTCGCTACCCACAAAAGAAAGAGAAATACATTGAAGTGGGAAACTAAGGGAGTGAAGCCGAAAATTTTGCAGATGAATTATCCCCGTGAAGTTCGCAGGCTGCGACGCAGGTCAAGGAAAACGGCAGCACCGAAGACCTGCTCAGGACACTATCGATGAAACACTACCGAAAATTGCGCCGATTCTAAGATTTTTTATTGCAAGAATCAAAATAGTTGTATCTTTGCATCACTAGAACTCGCCGAGCCTCTTAACAATGCTTAAATAGGCGGGTCTTTTTTTATTCTATATGGTACCTTATAGCAAACCAGCCAAGTCTCCTGCAGACTTGGTTCAACAACTAAAACAGAGAGGCCTCGCCATCGCAGACGAAGCTCGCGCAGAGCGTTACATTGACAACATCGGCTACTATCGTCTGAGTGCATATATGTATCCTTTTCTTGCCGAACCGAAGACCGCCCACCAATATAAACCGGGAATCACCTTTGACCGCGTACTTAGGCTTTATCGCTTCGATAAAAAACTGAGGGTGTTGCTATTCAACGAGATTGAGAAGATAGAGGTAGCATTTCGTGCCGCTGTTGTGAGTACTATCACGGACAGGACTGGGGACATATTCTGGATGACCAACCCTTCCTACGTTAATGCGGGCACATTAGCCCTTATCCAACGTGAATATGGCCACTCCACCGAGGACTTTATCTTACATTTTAAAAACGCGTACTCAAATCCTTACCCGCCGGCATGGATACTGTCCGAGATTCTTCCCTTCGGAAACATCACGTGGATATTCAGAAATCTATCCCCGGCCCACAAGAAGGCGGTGTCCAAGAAGTTCTTCCTTCACGCACCAGTGTTTGAATCGTGGATGAATATTGTCACTCTGACCAGGAACTCCTGCTGCCACCACGCACGCGTCTGGAATAAAGTCAACTCCATTATTCCAAACAATATGGCCGGAATGACCCGCCCTTGGATAGATCCCGCCACAGACAAACGAAGAATATACTACAACATCTGCATCATCAAATACTTCCTTGAAATCATCTCTCCAAACAACGACTTCAAGGAAAAACTTCAGGATCTCTTCACATCATTCCCGGAGATAGACCAGAAAGCAATGGGGTTCAACTCGCATTGGGAGACAGAGCCTCTATGGATGTCATCAGTTAAGTAACTGCCGACGGAGTTTCCTGAAAGATTTCACAGAACTTTTCGGAATTTTTGCTTTCCGCAGTTTTCGGCAACATAAAACCAACAAACCGCCTACTTCAAACAGTATGGACTGGTGAAACGGCAGTGAAGCACTTCTTCCTTGTATGGCACGGGAGCATTCGGGTCGATAAGTCTGTCATTTAGCCATTGAAGGTACATAACAACCTTTACTGGTATGTTCAGTTCAAAGGACACAGACTCTTTGACTACTTTGAAATCGCCAAGAGGGACGCTGAAAGAAACCGATTCTTCTAGCATTGACCTATACTCCAATGGAATGTCCGGGTAAAGGCCAAAAGCTGTGAGATATGGATCGGATACTATGATTTCAGAGAGGTCCTTTCCGGCAGGCACGCCAGCGAATTCTTTATTGGCTACCAAATAAACTCCTCCATTATATAGAATCGTCACTACCGAGTACCTTTTTGAGTAATTTGGATACTTTTCATGGTATAATTTCGTAAACGACTCAAATTCATTTTCATAAGCTTTCTTAACTGAAGCAGCGTTCTTCCCAAAAGCATCATACATCTCTTGAGTAGGAACATGCCTCCAATCCTGTTTCATAAGTGTTTCAGACGTGCATTCGTTGGAATACTTCAGGTCCATAGGAAAAACAAATCTATATTTTCCTTGAGCAACCATCTGTTCTGAATAGTTCGGCTCCCAATATGACAATTCTGTACTATTCAGACATTCTCCGGTCAGAAATGTCTGAATGTTTGCTTCCGGTGTTGCTGCGCCGAACTTGCCACAGGCAGAGATACATAGAACGGCTGCCAATACAATAGCAATCTGTTTCATACTCATCAAAGATAACAATTTAGGGAATGAAGCCGATATTTTTACTAATGAATTATTCCCGTGAAGTTCGCAGGCTGCGACGCAGGTCAAGGAAGACGGCAGCGCAGAAGGCCAGAAGGAGAATGGTGTCCAGAGCCATCAGCAGCCAATCGGAGCTGAAAAGGCGCTGGAGGAGGAAGGATACGGCAAGCAGGGCGGCAGCGAGGAGGGTGTAGCCGGCGAGGGCCTTCCAGTCATATTTGACAGGATAGTAACGCTGGCCGAGAATCCAGCTGATAATCATCGCCACGCCATAACCGGCGAAGCCGCCCCAGGCGCAGGCCATGTAGGCGGAGTCACTGTTCGCAAGAGCCCTTACCCCGAAGACGTTCACAAGGATCATTACAGCCGCACCGATGGCGCTCATCACCGCGCCCCAGAGTGTCCTGTCAGTCAGCTTGTACCAGAAAGAAAGATTGAAATAAACCCCCATAAAAATCTCTGCCGCCATAACGACAGGGACCACCTTTAGCCCGGCCCAGTAGGCAGGCTGAATCAGATGCTTAAGGAGAGGCATATAGAACATTACCGCGAGATAGGCCAGCAGGGTGAAAATCAGATAATACTTCATTCCGTCCGCAAGCGTCTGCGGGTTGTTGCGGTCACGGCTGCCGTTGAAGACCAGAGGTTCGTATGCGTAGCGGAAGGCCTGGGTCAGAATGGCCATAAGCATAGCTATCTTCACGCAGGCCCCGTATATGCCCAGCTGGACACGTCCTTCCTCGCCGGGAAGAAGATAAGGAAAGAGAATCTTGTCGGCGACCTGATTGAGTATGCCCACGAGACTGAGTATGAGCAGAGGCCAGGTGTAGGAGAGCATACGGCGGGCAAGAGCCCTGTCGAAGCCGTAGCCCAGGCCGCGCAGTTCCCTTGAAAAGCCTGCGAAAACCAGAGCCGTACAGAGGAGGTTGGTAAAGAATATGAATCCCACACCCGAGTCGAGATGGACGTAGAGGGACTCCAGGGCCGGGAAGCGGCCGAAGAGCAGGGGCATTCCGAGGAAGATGAAAAGGTTCAGCAGTATGTTCGGAATAATGAAAGCGAACTTCAGGAGAACGAACTTCACCGCCTTGTTCTGCTGACGCAGGCGGGAGAACATTATGGCCTGGAAGGCATCCATCGCCACCACCGCAGCCATACAGGCTATATACTCGGGATGGGCGGAATAACCCATCAGCCCCGATATCGGCTTCAGGGCGCAGAGCACCGTCACAAGGAAAAGCAGGGCGACGCCTCCGACCAGACGCAAGGTAGTACCATAGACCTTGTCGGGATTCTCTCCGTCCTTGTTGGAGAAGCGGAACAGAGTCGTCTCCATTCCGAAGGTGAGCAGGGCGAGCAGCAGGGCCGTGTAGCCGTAGAGATTGGTGACTATGCCGTAGCCGCCGCTCTCCGCCGCAATCCTGTAAGTGTAAAGAGGTACGAGCAGGTAATTCAGAAACCTGCCCACTATGCTGCTGAGCCCATAGAGGGCCGTGTCCTTGACAAGTTGTTTCAGGGGGTTGGCCATATTCCGGATCCCGTTTTTCGTGGGATGCAAAGATAAATAAAAAAACGGCCGGATTTCTCCGACCGTTCTATCTGTGAAGAGAGTGTCGTTATTCGGAAAGAGAGAATCTCTTGAATGCGACAACCTTGGCCTCCTTGTCAACAGCGGCGATGGCGTCCTTTACAGACTCCTTGCCGTCGCCCATCTGGTAAGCCTGCTCCTCGAGGGTATTCTCCTTGAAGAACTTCTGAACACGGCCGTTGGCGATGCTCTCGATCATCTGTGCAGGAAGGTTTGCGGCCTTCTGCTCAGCGACGGTCTTCTTGATCTCGCGAGCCTGCTCTGCCTGCTCAGGAGTGAGCCAGCCCTTGGCAGTGTTGGACTCGATGTGGTCCTCGCTGTCAACGTGTGCAGGGTTGATGCCGGCCTTCTTGAGGGCGTTATCGACAGCCTTCTGCACCTGCTCCTCCTTGGTCTTCTCAATGGCCACCTGGCGCTCCCTCTCGACAACCTCTGCAGGGCAGTCGGCGGCGGAGATGGACACCGGATTCATTGAAGCGACCTGCATTGCAACACCCTTTGCGAGCTCTGCAGGAACTTCCTTGTTGAAGCCCACGATTGCGCCGAGCTTGCCGTTGAGGGCGTGAACGTAAGCGCATACATAAGGAGCGTCGATGAGGGCATAGCCTACGAGCTCATGCTTCTCACCGGTCTTGCCGGTCTGCTGGGTGATGGCCTCCTCGACGGTTCTGCCGTCAGAGATCTTGCAAGCCTTGAGGGCCTCTGCGTCAGCAGGATAAGCTGCCTTTGCAGCACCGAGAACCTCGTCAGCGAGAGCCTGGAACTCAGCGTTCTTAGACACGAAGTCAGTCTCGCAACCAAGGCATACCATTACGGCCTTGTTGCCGGTAACGTCTGCACGTACAGCACCTTCGGTGGTGTTGCGGTCAGCACGCTTGGCTGCCACGAGCTTGCCTTTCTCACGGATGATCTCCTGTGCGCGCTTGTAGTCGCCTTCAGCCTCTACGAGAGCCTTCTTGCAGTCCATCATGCCCGCACCGGTCATTTGACGCAACTTCATTACGTCAGCTGCTTTGATTTCCATTTTTCTTCTGTTTTGATGGTTCGTGATTACTCCTCGGTCTCAGCCTCAGCCTCGGCCTTGGCGCCCTTGCGAGGACGGATCTTCTTGCCGCCTGCAACTGCTGCCTTTTCTTCACCAGCCTCTGGAGTTTCTTTGTCTTTCTCGAGCTTCCTTTCGTTCAATCCCTCGTTGACTGCCTCGCAAAGCTTATCAAGGATGTAGGCGATAGACTTTGCGGCATCATCATTTGCCGGAATCACATAATCAATCGGAGTAGGATCGCAACAAGTATCAACCATAGCGATAACCGGAATGTTGAGGCGGTTTGCTTCCTTTACGGCATTGGCCTCTTTCTGTACGTCCACTACGAAAAGGGCTGAAGGAAGACGGCTCAGGTCCTTGATGGAACCGAGGTTCTTCTCCAGTTTTGCCCTCTGGCGGGTGATCTGAAGACGCTCACGCTTTGCCAGAGTGTCGAAAGTACCATCTTCAATCATCTTGTCGATGGTGTTCATTTTCTTGACAGCCTTGCGTATGGTAGGGAAGTTGGTAAGCATACCGCCTGCCCAGCGCTCTGTCACATAAGGCATGTTGACTGAAGCTGCCTTCTCAGCCACAATCTCCTTTGCCTGTTTCTTGGTTGCGACGAAGAGGATCTTGCGTCCCGAACGAGCCAGCTGCTTCATCACATTGGCTGCTTCGTCGATCTTTACTATACTCTTATGCAGGTCGATGATGTGGATCCCGTTCTTCTGATCGAAGATATATGGGGCCATCTTAGGGTTCCACTTGCGGGCGAGATGTCCGAAGTGTGCACCTGCATCAAGCAGTTCTTGGAAATTTGTCCTTGCCATTTCTAATGACTTTAATTTTTTGTTTTACTCTTTTCGTCAAGCCAGGAGTAGCGTTTCTGTCAGTCTCCTGTCTTTTCCGCAGTGCGGCAACCATCCGCAGGAGGGTTTGAAAACCGCAATGTGCAAATTGTAAATCAGGTAAATACTAACGTTTACTGAACTGGAAGCGCCTGCGTGCTCCAGGACGGCCCGGTTTCTTCCTCTCGACCTCGCGTGCGTCGCGGGTAAGGAATCCCTCGGCCTTCAGGGTAGAGCGATAAGCTTCCTTATCGACCTCACAGAGAGCGCGGCTGATGCCGAGTCTCAGTGCCTCTGCCTGACCTTTGATTCCACCGCCGTCGAGATTGACCTTCACGTCGAACTGTCCTTCCGTAGCGGTTACTGCAAACGGCTGGTTCACAATGTAACGGAGTGCATCCTCCTTGAAGTAATCCTCAAGAGTGCGGCCGTTGATCGTGATGTTACCCTTACCGGCTACGAGATAAACACGGGCGACTGCTGATTTACGTCTTCCAAGGGCGTTTACTACTTTCATCGTCTGCTTAAATTTCGTTTAACTTAACAACTTTAGGGTTCTGCGCCTGGTGCGGATGCTCGCTGCCCTGATAGAGGTACAGGTTTTTGATGAGCTTCTCACCAAGACGGGTCTTAGGAAGCATGCCCCTTACGGACATCCTCACAAGTTCGGTAGGCTTCTTTGCCAGAATCTCCTTCGGAGTAGAGAATCTCTGTCCGCCCGGATAACCGGTGTAACGTACATAGACCCTGTCGGTCATCTTCTTGCCGGTGAGCTTCACCTTGTCCGCATTGAGGATGATGACGTTGTCGCCACAATCCTGGTTAGGAGTGAAGTAAGGCTTGTCCTTTCCGCGGAGGATAAGGGCTACCCTTGAGGCAAGACGACCAAGCACTACGTCCGTAGCGTCAATGACAACCCAGCCTTTAGTCACAGTCTTGGGATTTGCATAGACTGTCTTGTAGCTTTGTGTTTCCACTGTCTTGATCTTTAATTGGTTAATACTAAATTTGTTGCGTTCCCCATTTTCCACAGGGGGTGCAAAGGTAAGAATTATTTTTGTTTTGACAAAAACTTTTCATTCCCTACCTTTGCATGCGCTTATGAAGATAGGAAATATAGAGCTTGGAGAGAAGCCCCTGCTGCTGGCCCCGATGGAGGACGTTACCGACGCGTCCTTCCGCTGGATATGCAAGGAATTCGGAGCCGCCATGGTATATACGGAGTTCGTCTCCTCCGACGGGCTGGTTCACGATGCCCGCAAGTCCTTCGAGAAGTTCCTCACGCTGGAGGAAGAGGCCCCGATAGGCATACAGATTTACGGCAATCTGCCCGACGCGATGGTCGAGTCCGCACGCCTGGCCGACAGGGCGCAGGAGATAGTGGGCGGGTACGGCGCCGACCTCATAGACATAAATTTCGGCTGCCCGGTGCGCAAGATAGCCGGCAGGGGCGCCGGTTCCGGAATGATGAAGGAGCCGGACAAGATGGTCGCCATCACCAAGGCCGTCGTCGAGGCGGTGGACAAGCCGGTGACGGTCAAGACACGCCTGGGCTGGGACGACGATTCGAAGATAATAGTCGAACTGGCGGAGCGGCTGCAGGACGTGGGCATACAGGCCCTGACGGTACACGGCCGCACCCGCGCCCAGATGTACAGCGGCGAGGCGGACTGGACGCTCATAGGCCGCATTAAGGAAAACCCGAGAATGCATATACCCATAATAGGCAACGGCGACATAAACAGCCCCCTCAAGGCAGCCGAGGCATTCAGCCGCTACGGCGTGGACGGCATAATGATAGGCCGCGCGACCTTCGGCCACCCGTGGATATTCCGGGAGATACGGCACTATCTGGACACAGGCGAGGAGTTACCGCAGATGAGCGTACGCGAAAGGGTGGAACTGGCTTCGAGGCACCTGGACCGCTCCATAGCCCTGAAAGGCGAAAGGGTGGGAGTGCTGGAGATGCGCCGCCACCTGAGCTGCTACTTCAAGGGGCTGCCCGACTTCAAGGAGACGAGGCTGAAACTGGTCACGCTGAACGACCCGGCCGAACTGCACGCCACCCTGGACTTCATTGCCTCGCGCTGGGGCGACGAAAGCCCGGCGGCGGAAGGCATATACGGACTGTAACGCATATATTTATATATAAAGTAAATGAACGCGATAGACAAAGTGCTGCTGGCTCCCTACTGGGCCGCGCTGAAAATAAGGCACGCCTTCTACGACAAGGGGCTGCGAAAGAGCATCAGGGCCGAAGTTCCGACCATTGCGATCGGCAACGTGACCGTAGGCGGGACGGGAAAGACGCCGCATACGGAGCTGCTGCTGCGGCTGCTGACGGAACAGCTGGGCTTCAGGGCCGCGTCGCTGGCGGTACTCTCCAGGGGATACAAGAGGAAAAGCCATGGTTTCCAGCAGGTTACCGTGGACGGCAGCGCAAAGGACTTCGGAGACGAGCCGCTGCAGATCAAGCGCAAGTTCCCAAATGTGACCGTGGCTGTGGACAAGAACAGGATGCACGGGGCGGCGCTGCTCTGCCACCCGGAGAAGATAGGCGGGGACAGACGCTCCCGCAAATGCAGGAACAGGGAAATGGAGCCGGCGGAACTGATAGTGCTCGACGATGCGCTGCAGTACAGGAGACTATCCCCGGACGTATCCATAATGCTGATAGACTGGAACAGGCCGGTCTTCAGGGACCACCTGCTGCCTATAGGCGAGCTGAGGGACCTTCCGTCCAGGGTCAGGAGCGCGGACATCGTGATAGTCACCAAGAGCCCTTCCTTCATAGAGGACGAGGAAAAGGAGAGGTGGAGAAAGGAGCTCGGGATGAGGGAGGAGCAGGAGCTCTACTTCACCGAGACCGCCTACTGCAGGATGGAGCCGGTCTGGCCGGAAGGAGAGCCACGCTACCTCTACTCCAAACGGCTGGTGCTTTTCAGCGGAATCGCGGACGACAGGCCGCTGCTGCAATGGCTCAGCGGGGACTACAAGGTGCTCAGCCATCTCAAATACCCGGACCACCACAGCTTCACCCGCAGCGACATACGCGACATCTGCAGTGCTGCACAGGCCTATCCTACAGCCGTGGTGGCCACGACCGAGAAGGACAGCCAGAGGATAAGGGACGTAAAACAGGTGCCCGAAACCCTCAGGTCGAGACTGTTCCGGGCACCCATAGAGATGGTCTTTGTCGGCGAAGGGGAGCAGGAACGCTTCGTGGCCTCCCTTAAAGCCAGACTGGAGAGCGCCGCCTCAAGGATCAGCGCTTCCAGACAGTAACGCCGGCCGGCGCGATTTCGGCTCCGCCGAACAGGACTTCGGCATCCGAAGGTATATCCAGAGACTGAGTCTGCGACGAGTAGTTCAGGGCTATGTAAAAGCCGTCGCGCCACTCCTTTATGACACCGTAAGGCAGGTTTTCGACCTCCACGCCGGCCTCCGCGTAAAGTCTGCGGAGCACGGCCTCCTCGAGGGCGCCGTCATCGCTGTCGGCAGCCACGAAGGTCACGCT
>SAMEA3663036__coassemble_520_pt1 | contig 17901 bp, 12 predicted proteins | sample SAMEA3663036__metabat2_high_PE_032 | metagenome-assembled genome bin SAMEA3663036 (sample SAMEA3663036) | pig gut metagenome | biome: pig gut; feature: pig-associated habitat; material: faeces | place: France | collected 2012 | reverse complement strand
AAGCCGCCACGCTCAACGACTATCGCCGCAGCAACCGCCCAAAAAAAGACGCCACGAAACCAACCGAAACCGCCACAAAACCCTCCGGGCCACTCTTCATATACAATGAGGGGTGGCCAGACGGTCACCCCTTACTAATGTTATAGAATCGATGTAAACAGTTTTATTTCCCAAATAACTTTCAAATTGCGAAAAATGATAACTTTGTAAGCGGTGACGGACTCAGACTACATATTGATTGCTAAACTGAATGCCTCCAGCAAACAGGCGTTCGGAGAGATTTATGACAAATACGTGACAATGGTATATTCCTTCGCGCTGTCTGTCATTCACGACGAAAGCATAGCGGAAGACATCACCCAACTCGTATTCGTCCGCCTGTGGGAGCACCGCGAATCCATATCCTCAGAAAAGAATCTGCCAGCCTGGCTATACGTAACGGCAAGGAATGCCGTCTTCAAGGAACTCAGACGAATGGCCTGTATGGAACAGTATGTAAATTATGCCGCGCGCATCCAGAGCATACGGGAGGAATTCGAACTGGAACAGCTGGATGACGCGGTCATACTGAAGGAACTGGCCGGGATTTGCAGCAGTTTTCCCCAGAGGATGAAGAACATATACGAGCTGAGGACGGTGGAAGGCCTGTCCGTAGCCGAAATCGCAGAAAACCTGGACATATCGCCAAAGACGGTAGAGACCCAATTGTCAAGGGCCAGGAAAATAATAAGCAGAAAACTGAAAAATATCTGATTTTCTTGTAAGGGTTTTTCCTTTTCGTGGATACATTATACGGATATGGAAAACGATACTTACAGAAAACAGTTTGACTCTTACTGCAGGTCCGTCTGGGATTCAGCCGGATCCGACCCTGCCTTGTTCCCCGACGAGGCCAGGAAAAAGAGAATGAAGGAGAAAATACTCAACAGGATAGACGCGCAAGAGGATGCGGAACGGATGTTCAGAAAGAGAAAAAAGAGAATATCGGTTCTGCTATCCTCTTGTGCCGCAGCCGTAATTCTGGCAGTCGTGACAATCTCCCTTTTGCTGCCTGACGGAAGGAAGGAGCTTGAATATGAGGTAGTTGCAGACCGTGGACAGAAGAGTTCCGTCACGCTGCCGGACGGAAGCAGGGTATGGCTCAACTCAGCCAGCCGTATATGCTACAGTTCCGACTTCAACAGGAACAGGCGCGACATTGTACTTGAAGGGGAAGCCTATTTCGAAGTCGCAAAGAACGAAAAGATACCTTTTATAGTATATGCTTCCGGAATGAGCGTAAGGGCAGTCGGCACCGAATTCAACGTCCGCAACTACCCGGAGGAAGGCGAAGTCAGGGCGACACTCGTCGAAGGACAGGTCATAGCCAGCGCGAACGGCGAATCCGCATCCCTACGATACGGGCAGGAAGCCGTGCTTGACAAGAGTTCTGGCATAATGAGCAGCGGTCAGGCCGCCGACCTCAACCACCTCGTCCCGTGGAGGAAGAGCGAGATTCTGCTTTCCGGAGAGTCTCTGGAAAAACTGTCGGGAGTATTGTCAAGGCTTTACAATGTGGACATAGTCTTTGAAGATGAGCGTATCAAGGAATACACCTACACAGGACTCATCAGGAACAATTCGCTCCAGAATGTCCTGGAACTCATCTCCAACACCTCTCCAGTCAAATATGAAATGAACGGGGACTGCATAGTCTTCAAAGCTAAATACAACTAACTTAATACCTGATTGCTATGAGGCATATAATCATCAAGATGACTCTGATACTGCTGACAGGACTGCTGTCTGCAGTCGCCTTCGCCCAGGTGAGCGTCACAATCGAGCGGCTTCCGCTCAAGGAGGCCTTGGAAGAAGTCGAGAAGCAAAGCGGATACAGTTTCTTCTACAGCAGCCTGCTGCCTGACCAGGATGCAAAGGTCAGTGTCAAGGCAAAGGATGCCACTATCGAGTACGTGATGGATACGATTCTCGAGGGGCTGAACATCAGCTATGAAATCAAGCCTGACTTCCAGATTGTCCTGAGCGAAAAGACACAAGAGGAAAAGGCAAAGCAAGCGGCCAAAACTTCACGGCAAATCAGCGGAATCGTCATCGACGCATCCGGGATGCCTGTCATTGGAGCAGGAGTCACGATAGAAGGGACAAAGAAGGGAACGGTTACAGACGCGGAAGGCCGCTATTCCATCGAAGTGGCTTCGGGCAATTGCACACTGGAATTCTCTTGCCTCGGTTATCAGACGGTCAGGATAGATGCGGGAAAACGCAATACGGTGGATGTCACCCTCAACGAGGACAGCCAGTTCCTGGATGAGGTCGTGGTTGTAGGCTACGGCACCCAGAAGAAGGTAAATCTTACCGGTTCCGTGTCAATGATCGACAGTGAAGAAATCTCCACCCGCCCGATTTCCAGTGTCAGTTCAGGACTGCAGGGACTGCTCCCTGGAGTTACGGTGACAAACCCTACAGGCCAGCCCGGTGAATCAGGTACAACCATCAGGGTCAGGGGCGTAGGAACCATCGGAAATGCGAATCCGCTTATTCTCATTGACGGAGTCGAAGGAGATCTCTCTGCCATAAACCCTGAAGATATAGAAAGCATATCCGTACTGAAGGATGCCGCTTCCGCTTCCATTTATGGTTCAAGGGCTGCCAACGGCGTGCTCCTGGTCACGACCAAAAAGGTCGACAAGGCAAGCGACTCGAGGGCACGCGTGAGTCTGGGCGCCTATTTTGGCCTTCAGACCCCGACCCGTCTGCCGGAAATGTGCGATGCCATCGAATTCATGACCCTGGACAATGAGGCAAGGCAGAATGTCGGGACTTCCCCGGCCTGGACCGAGGACCAATTCGAAAAGGTCAGGAACAACAGCGACCCCAACTATTTCGCAAATACCGACTGGCTGTCACAGGTACTGAACAGCTTAGCACCTCAGCAGAACTACAACCTGACGCTCAGCGGCTCCCTCGGCAGCAGCGGGTATATGCTTTCATACAGATATTTCGACCAGAGCGGTCTGACCGTAGGCTCTTCCACCGGTGAGAAAAGGCATAATGTCAGATTCAAGATGAACACGAAGCTCATTGACAGAATCACCCTTTCCTCCAATCTGAGTTATACGAGCAGAAAGATAACTGCGCCTGTCAACTCCCTTACAAGCGGCGGCGGCGCAATATATACTGCAATGCGTATAGCCCCCAACGCCCCGGTAAGATATACGGACGGAAGCTGGGCATACGGCGGAGGTAACACGAACCCGGTCGCAGTGCTGAATGACGGAGGACGCAAAACCAATTCCTCGGATGAGTTCTCATTGCTCGAGGTCCTGAAGGTGGACATACTCAAGGGATGGGACGTGTCCGCAACCTACAGCCTCAACAGCTACAACGGTCTGGAGGAGATACTCAAAAGAACCATCACCTTCAAGAATCCGGAAGATGGCTCCACCTATGTATATTCACAACCGAATTCACTGAAAAACAGGGATTTGAGAAACCTTCAGCAGACCTTTATACTTCAGACGAACTTCGACTTCCATTTCGGGAAGCACAACCTCAGCGGAGTTGTGGGTATGTCGCAGGAATGGTACAAGGGAAGCAGCTTCTCCGCCTCCAGGACCAATCTGGCAACAGAACAGGACCCTACCCTGGTACTTGGAGACGCCTCGACAATGAGCAACGATGCAAGCTCATCCCGCTGGGCCCTCAGGTCAGGCTTCGGAAGGTTGAGCTACAATTACGCGGAAAGGTATCTGGTCGAGTTCAACCTCAGATACGACCTTTCGTCCCGCTTCCACAAGAGCAACAGGGGCGGATGGTTCCCTTCCGTATCCGCCGGATGGAGACTGAGCGAAGAGAGATGGATGCAGGCGGCGAAACAGTGGTTCGACAACATCAAGATAAGGGCCTCCTGGGGTATGCTCGGAAACCAGTATGTAGGTTCCTCCGAATATCCGTATCTCTCGGTTCTGAATGCATCCAGCACGGATCTCTCCCTCATCGGCTCCAATGCGACCACCGGATATGTGCAGAAAACGCTCGCCAATCCGAATCTGTCCTGGGAAAAGATAAAGATGTTCGACGTGGGACTGGATCTGGCAATGTTTGGGAACAGATTGACCTTCAGCTTCGACTGGTACAACAAGGACACCGAGGGGATACTTCTCAGACTGAATTACCCGGCCCAGATAGGAGCGAAGCCTTCGGAGCAGAATGCCGGAAAGGTGAACAACAAGGGTTGGGAACTGGACCTGGGCTGGCGTGAGCAGAGAGGTGACTTCTACTATGGAGTCTCATTCAACCTCTCGGATGTAAAAAACAAGATCGTGGATCTTGCCGGCAATTCTCCGGACCTCAGCGGTTACCAGATCAGGATGGTCGGCTACCCTATCGACGCCTTCTACGGCTATGTTGCTGACGGACTTATGGGTCCGGATGACTTCAGGATTTCCGACAGCAAGAATCACGTTTACAGCCTTCCGAAAATTCCGGTGATTCTCGGAAACGACTACCAGCCGGGAGATATAAAGTATAAGGATATCAGCGGCCCTGACGGAGTCCCGGACGGCCGTGTGACTCCGGAATATGACAAGGTCGTGCTCGGAAGCAACATTCCGCGCTACACCTATAGCATAAGAGGCGATTTCGGATGGAAGGGAATTGACTTCAGTTTCGTGATACAGGGTGTCGGCAAGTGCGACGGCTACCTTGAGGGGACCGCAAGACACGCCTTCCAGGATATGGCGGCTTACCCGCAGAAAGTTCACCTGGGCCGCTACAATGTGGTCAGCAATCCTGATCCGAATGCCGCCTATCCGCGTCTGACCTACAATACCAGCTTTAACCAGAGCACTTTCTCGACATATTGGATGGAAGATGCCTCCTATATGCGCCTGAAAAACATACAGCTCGGCTATACCTTCCCGGAGAAATGGATGAGCAAGGCGAGAATCGACAGGCTCAGACTCTACCTGTCTGCAGATAATCTCCTGACAGTAAGCAAGTTCTTCTATGCTTACGACCCTGAAACCCCGGTTTCCAAAGGAGGATACTATCCACAGGTCAAAACTTTCGTCATAGGTCTCAACATCAGTTTCAAATAGTATGAAAAGAATATATATAAATATAATGTCGGCATTCTGCCTTGCAGCGGCAGCGCTTTCCTGCAACGACGCATTCCTGGAGTGCCCGCCGCGCGACGAAATGACAGACGCCAATTTCTGGCAGACCGAAGAGCACGTAAAGAGCGTGGCCAACACCTTCACGGCCTCGCTTCAGGGCAAGTACTGGCTCAATATTACCGAAATCATGGCGGACAGTGCCCCTTGGGCTGTAACCACGGCATTCAGGACCATCGGGGCCGGCAATTATACCACTGAGACCAGCCAGATAAACTCAATATGGACTACGGCCTATACCAACATAGGAAAGACCAACTACTTTCTGAACAACTACAGGCGAGCGGTGAATGTAAGTGAGGATGTGCTGGAACGCTATGCCGCCGAGGCCTACTTCTACCGTGCCTACAACTACTGGGTCCTTACCAGTTTCTTCGGAGATGTTCCTTATATAACAGATGAGCTCAGCGTTGAGTCTCCTGATGTTTACAGGTCCAGGGACCCGAGGAAAAGCGTTATCGAGGCAATAACCGGAGATCTCGAGGCCCATTACAGCGCTCTTCCGGAGTACATTCCGGCCGCGTCTGCCGAGTTCGGTCGCGTATCCCAGTGTGCTGCACTCGCCCTTCTTTCAAGGATATATCTCTACAATGAAATGTATGAAGAGGCGGTGAACGCCTGCGAAAGGGCTATGGCGAACCCATATTACGGAATCTATTCGACGGGTCACCCGGATTCGGACTATATGGATATGTTCAACTACACCGCCAGGGCATCCCGCAATGCGGCAAACAAGGAAATACTGCTCTCCTACATTTACAACTATGATCTCGGAGAGACGGCACGCACGAGCCATAACCTGTCCAGGGAGTGCTGGGTACCTGGGGACTACGCCCGTTTTGTCCCGACCAACAGTATGATAGAGGCATATCTCACCAAAGACGGCAAGATATGGAATCCTGCAGACGCAAAGACTTACGAGGATGTATTCAAAGACCGCGACCCGCGTATGGTCCAGTCCATACTGCCTCCGGGCACTGCCTGGGAAGGACTGGAGGACGGAGACATCACCAGCGATGACAACAGCATATTCCTCTACCCTAAATTCATCAACGACAAGAGGGGCTGCATGACCTATTCCGGCTACTATATGAGGAAATATGTAGAGCCGTCAACGGTAAAATACGTGGGTCACGACGATAACGACATAGTGATACTCAGATATGCAGAGGTGCTTCTGAACTACGCCGAGGCAAAGGAAATGCTCGGAGCTCTGACACAGACTGACCTGGACAGGAGCATAAACCTTCTCAGGGACAGGGTCGGAATGGCCCGTATGGAACTGGGGAATCTGCCTGAAGGCTCCGACATCCGTACCGAGATACGCCGTGAACGCCGCATCGAACTCTTCTTCGAGGGGCATCGTTTCTTCGACATCATACGCTGGAAACAGGGAGAACTGCTCGCCGAGGACCTGCTCGGTGTCAACAAAAGATGGCTTGACCAGAGCCGCCTCTCTGTCAACCTGAACAGCGACCTCAGCTGGAGGACCAGGAACGGTGAGCAATACCTGCTCATAGAAACAGGACGACAGTTCGACCCAAACAAACATTATCTGCTTCCGGTGCCGTTCAAGCAGATGCAGCTGAATCCTAATCTGGCACCTCAGAACCCGGGATGGAATTGATATATGAAGACAAAGATATTGCTGATAAACTTACTGGGCATCCTGCTTTTCTCTCAGACACTTGCAGGACAGGGAATCTCCGTCAGGGTAATGTCTATGAACATCAAGGAGGGAGCTTCCTACGCCTCGAATGAATCCAAGCCCTACGCAGACCTGATAAAGGAATACAATCCCGATTTCGTATGTCTTCAGGAGGTGGACTACAAGACCATACGCAACGGGAACAGGGACTGGCTCAACGAGGTGGCCAGACAGACAGGGATGTTCCCATATTACTGCAAGTCATTCTCCTATCAGGGCGGTGGCTTCGGAACGGCCATTTTGAGCAGATACCCTTTCTTCAAGGCATTCAAGACGGTCTTCAGTTCCGCCGGCACCCGTGAAGACAGAGCATCGGGATGGGTTTACGTGGAACTCCCTTCCGGACAGACAATAAGGGTTGCCACCACGCACCTTGCGCTGGAATCCGCGGACATAACAACAAAGCACATAGCCTCGGTGAACTCCGCGATATTCTCCGAGGACACGGTGACCCCTACCCTGCTGGTTGGCGATTTCAACGCCACGCCGGACAGCGACCCGATCAAGTATGCCAAGATAAAATGGCAGGAGATAGCCCCGGGACAGGGCAATACCATTCCGGCCTCGAATCCGAACCGCCAGCTTGACTACATTATGGGATTCCCGAAGAAATGGACATACAGCGAGTACAGGATACTTCCATACCCGGACCTGTCCGACCACTGCTTCATCCTTGCCGACCTTAAATTCGACAGCGAATTATGAAACTGAAACATATTTTCCCTTTCCTTGTCCCTGCAATAATGGCAGCCTGCAAACCGGACAACCAGACTTCGGGAGGCGGCGACAATACCCTTCCGGAGCCTCCGGAAACCGTGGTTGATGCACACGTCTTCATTGTCGATCTGTTCTCCACACTGGGCGAAGATTCCTTTTTCATCGGCAGGGACCCTTCCGTGGCGGCAGAATACATAAAGAACCAGCAGCAGAAACTCTCGCTCGTATATATGTTCGACAGGTCGGATTTCACGGTCGGAGAATCCAACCCTATGACGGATATTGCCTATGCCACGGGCCTGAACCCGCTCTTTGCCCAATGCAATGCGACCGATGGAACAATGACGCCCGGAACCGGGATGCTGACGCGTTATCCCATATCGGATTACGACGGAATCTCTTGCGAAGGAGCCCACCTGTCCGGGTGCAGGATTTCCGTTCCGGTCACCGGGACGCCGAGTCTCTATATATCCACCGCAAAGATTGTCTCGCTGCACCAGGCAGAAACCATCTACAGGGAGCGGAAAAACCGCCTTGCAAGCGACTGCATAATTGTCGGGACCGTTGCCAATGGCGAAAGCCGGCAGGTTGTGGACTACTTCAATTCGGGATCACTCCGAGCCGTGGCATATAGCGTCGGGGAAAATGACTTCGACATTCTCGTCGTCACCCCAGCGAATTACGTTTGCCGCGGATACGTGGAAGGGAAAACGGTCAATCTGCCGTATTACCGCATATCAATTGAAAAATGGATGTAAATATGAAAAAGATACTTTTTACCGCACTTCTTGCCATTTCGGCCACAGTTGCCGCATTCGCAGGGGAGAAAGACGACACCCTTAAAATAATGAGCTACAATCTCAGGTTCGGAGAGCTTGCCACAATGAAGCAGATTGGAGAATATATAGCTTCCGAAGCACCGGACATAGTTGCGCTCCAGGAGTGCGACTGGGACACCCACCGCACCAGGGCCCCTCACCAGAACGGGGTCAAGTTCGTCAATGAACTGGCGTACCACAGCGGGATGTTCGGCCTGTACGGAAAATCCATCGATTATGCCGGAGGGTATTATGGAATTGGCATACTCAGCCGCTATCCCATACTTCGCAGCGAAAGAGTGCTGCTTCCGAATGACGGAAAAAGCGAGCAGAGAAGTATGCTCATTGCAGACATTGAACTCCCTTCCGGGAAAATCGTAACTTTCGTCTGCACCCATCTCGAAGTCAAGACCTCCGAAATGCGTCAGGAGCAGGTCCGCTTCATAAACAGGTACTTCAAAGGGAGTAAAAACAATATAATACTCTGCGGAGATATGAATGCGGAACCGGATTCCGAAGAAATGAGGGAACTTGCCGGGAAATGGGCTAACCTGACTGACGGAAATCTCACTTTCAACACGGCGAAACCCCAGATGAAAATCGACTACATCTGGGCCAGGCCGGCTTCCAGGGTATCCCTTCTATCAACAAGGGTATGCACGGAGACAAAGCTTTCCGACCATTTTCCTATTGTCTCGGAAATCATCACATATTAATCACTTATTAACAACAACCCATAAATCAAACAGTTATGAAAAAGACATTATTTGTTCTTTCGATTGCAGCCCTTGTTTTTGCAAGCTGCGACAAGAATGGAGAAAACGGCAAGCTGAAGCCGCTTGACGCCACGCTCGAATTCGAGGTCCCTTCAGTGGAACTGGTTTACGGAGAGCCTGCGACAATTTCCGCAGTTGCCGTCACCGAGGCAACCCTTGACAAGGTCGTTCTCAAGGCCGTAAAGAAATCCGGAGAGGCATACGAGGCTGTAGGTGAAGAACAGCCGGCCGGCTCGACAGAACTTGAGATAAAGGCAGAGTTTTTCGCCGACTCCAAGGAAATGACAGATATAGAGCTTACACTCGTGGCAGGAAAGCAGAGCAAGTCCTTCTATCTTCCGGCCAGCGTAACGGGTGAACCTCAGGGTACTGCCTGGATCAACGATGCGGTTACCCTCTATCCTGACAAAAAGGTGGCCCACAATGTCAATGACAATGTGACCTACCCTGTAGAGAACACCGGCGCCGGTTCCGACACCAAGTCCTTCTTCTCGATGCACGGAATCAGAATCGGAGATAGCGTAGAGCATATCCTTTCTCTCAACGAACTGCTCGAGGTGGACGGACTCAACGCATCCATGTGCTGGCTGAACTGCCTTGAAAAGACCGATGCCCAGCCAAAGGAGGACGGTTCGCTGACCTATATCGGCGGTCAGAGAGGATATATGTTCTCCGGTTGCAGGAAAGCATCCCTCGGCGGCGGTACAACCGGCCGTCAGTGCGACGTTGCCAACTACAGCGGCCATATGCTCAAAGATGAAAACATAGACTATGACTTCAGCTTTGTGGCCGTTAACGGCAGCTGGATAGGTGAGAAATATGACGATGCCAAATACAAGCTCGTTGACCGCATCTGGCTTTCCGCAGGCGAGTCTGCAGAAACCAATCTCGAGCAGATCAAGACCTTCTGGGCGCTGAAAAAGATTCAGGAAGAGCTTGACAACAGCAAGCTCGGTGTAGAGGAGAATCCTACCTCCCTCGGCGGCAAGACCTACCTCCGTCGTTGGACCGGTGCCGGACAGACCTCAACTACCGCCCCTGCTGAAGGCCTCCGTGCCGGTGACTATATCATCATACGCAGTGAAAGGAAAGAAAACGTAGCAGAAGGAGCAGAAGCTGTTTCCAAGTATTACTACGGTATAGTACAGGTGCTCCAGATGCCTGACGACTCAGGACTCTTCACCATGGATTCCGCCAAGGGAAGCTGGAAGGTAATGGACATCCAGGGATGCTATGACTTCTTTATGAAGCCGTCTTATTTCGCAATCAAGACCCAGTGCGAAATCCTCAAATAAACTTTATATAATATCGGACTGTGCCGGGGACCAGACCCGGCCGGTCCGTTTTCTTTGCAATATGGATCCGTTTCATACGGACGTTTCATATCGAAAAAATAATAATCCAAACTGAATGAAAGCATTGAAACGCCTGGCCGCTGTCCCGCTGCTTCTCGTACTGACATCCTGCCGCAGCGTAAGTGAGTATATGACCGTCAAAGCCGCCAGGGAGGTCATCGAAAGGAGCTTCGGTCCGGTAGAGAATGTCAGACTGAAATGCATTGAAGCCTCCGGAGAATGTGACAGTTACGAAATAAATGCATCCGACGGAATCCTGACAATTTCCGGAAGCAGCCAGAGCGCCATCTGCTATGCATTCAACCTGTACCTGCGCCAAGCCTGCCACGTAATGTCCTGCTGGGGCGGGCGCAACGGCGATATCCCCGAAAGCTGGCCGTACTTCAGTGCCTCCGCCACTTCGCCCTATCAGTTACGTTATTTCCTGAATGTCTGCACCTTCGGCTACTCCAGCGCATATTGGGATTGGGACAGATGGTCCGATGAGCTGGACTGGATGGCCCTGCACGGAGTGAATATGCCCCTTGCCAGCGTAGCAAGCGAGGCCATTGCCAAAAGAGTGTGGATGAAGCTCGGCCTCAGTTCCGAGGAGGCGGATGCTTTCTTTACCGGAGCGGCACATCTGCCGTGGCACAGGATGGGAAACCTCAACTCCTTCGACGGGCCGCTCTCCGATTCCTGGCACGAAAGCCAGATTGAACTCCAGCACAAGATACTCGACAGGATGCGTTCGCTGGGAATGGAACCTGTCGCGCCGGCATTCGCCGGCTTCGTTCCTCCTGCCTTTATGGAGAAACACCCGGAAATTGAAGCTACCCTCCTGCATTGGGGCGGCTTTGAAGACAAATACAATGCTTGCGTCCTCTCCCCCGACTCTCCGTATTTCAATGAAATAGGTAAAATGTTCATCCAGGAGTGGGAGAAAGAATTCGGAAAGGCAAAATACTGGCTATCAGATAGTTTTAACGAAATGAAACTGCCTGTGGAGCCGGGAGACGAGGAAGGGAAACATAAAATCCTGGCAGAATACGGGAAGGCCATATATTCATCAATAGTGGCCGGAGATCCCGATGCCGTATGGGTAACCCAGGGCTGGACATTCGGATACCAGCACGATTTCTGGGACACGGAATCCCTGAAAGCCCTGCTTTCCGAAGTGCCTGATGACAGAATGATAATAGTGGACCTCGGCAATGACTACCCGAAATGGGTATGGCATACTGAACAGACATGGAAGGTGCAGGACGGGTTCCACGGCAAGAAATGGATATACAGTTATGTCCCGAACTTCGGAGGCAAGGTAATCCCGACCGGAGAATTGCAAATGTACGCCGAAGGTGCGCAGGACGTATTCGCTGCCGGGCTTGCGGACAATCTGCTCGGATTCGGCAGCGCCCCGGAGGGCATAGAGAACAACGAAGTGATATACGAACTGCTGGCGGACATGGCCTGGCGGAAGGAAGCAGTCGGACTTGACGGCTGGATACGGGACTATTGTCTCGCCCGCTACGGATATTGCGGCGAAGATATGCTCAAAGCCTGGGATCTGCTCCGGGCCAGCGTATATTCCTCCCTATATTCCTATCCACGCTTTACCTGGCAGACCGTCGTACCCGACAGACGCAGGATAAGCAGGCACGATGTCAACGACAACTTCGCCGAGGCGCTCAAACTGTTTGCCGGATGCGCCGAAAAGTGTATGGAATCTGAGTTGTACCGGAACGACCTGGTCGAATTCGCATCTTTGTGGTTCGCGGAAGTCGCTGACAGACACTATGAAAAGGCACTTGAAGCCGAGTCACAGGCCGTTGCTGAAAAAGAGTTGGAAAAGGCGGTGGCCATTCTTCACAATGTTGACCGCCTGCTTGCTTCCCATCCCGACTACTCTCTCGGACGCTGGGTGGATTTCGCAAGACGCAGCGCCGGAGCGGATTCTGCCGAAAACATCGCGGCCGCCGACCGCTATGAGGCCAATGCGAAGAGACTGATCACCACCTGGGGTGGATGGCAGGAAGATTATGCCGCCCGCTTCTGGGCAGGTATGATAGAAAGCTATTATATACCGCGGATGGAGATCTACTTCTCCTCCGGTAAAGAGGCCCTGGACCTCTGGGAAGAGGAATGGATAAACACTCCTTACACGAACGCCGAGAAGGCATTCGAAAACCCTCTGCAGAGCGTACGCGAACTTCTTGATTCGATTGAGTAATCTTCAGAAAATATTGCCATAAGGAGAATGAAAAAATATATACTTGTACTTGTCACGCTGATGTGCCTGGCCTGCCGGGAAGTGCCCGACGCTACGAAAAGCGAATTCACAGCGGCCGAGCAGAGCGATGCTGCGGAACGACTGGTGGAGCGTGTGGTCGGAAAAAAGGCCGCCCGGGCGTTCAGTATAGTCATTACCCCGTCCACGGACGGAGACTGGTTCGCCTACTCGTCCGACGGTAGAAAAATCGTACTTGAAGGGAACAACGGAGTAAGCGTTGCAAGCGCACTCAGGCAATATCTCAGCGATTACTGTTCCTGGCAGAGAAGCTGGTGCGGTTCTTCTGAGAATCTGCCTGACCCGCTGCCGCTTCCGGAGTCGAGAGTCAAAAAAGAATCGCCCTACAAATGGCGCTACTACCTGAATTACTGCACCTTCAACTACACTATGAGCTGGTGGGACTTCGACCGCTGGCAGGAGGAAATAGACTATATGGCGATGAACGGCATAAATATGCCCCTTGCCGTGACAGGCCAGAATTCGGTATGGAAGCGTGTCTATAATTCACTGGGATTCACTGATGAGGAACTGGAAAGCTTTTTCAGCGGCCCGGCATATTTCAACTGGTTCTGGATGGGCAACCTCGACGGGTGGGGCGGCCCTCTCACAGACAATCTGATGAACAAGCACGAGGAACTCCAGAAGCGCATACTCCACGCTGAGAGGTCCCTCGGAATGACGCCGGTCCTCCCGGCATTCACCGGACACGTACCGCCAACATTCAGCGAGAAATTCCCGGATGCAAAAGTCAAGACGACGAGCTGGGTGAACTTTTCTCCGGTCAGCATACTCCAGCCGGACGAGCCTATGTTCAACACCATAGGGGAAATGTTCCTGAAAGAGCAGAGTGCACTTTACGGTACGAACCATCTTTACACGGCTGACACCTTCAACGAGAACCTGCCTCCTCAGAACGACTCCCTCTACCTCAGCGGTATGTCCTCACAGGTATTTCAGGCGATGCGGAACGTCGATCCAGAGGCGGTCTGGGTAATGCAGGGATGGCTATTCCATCACAAGAGGGCGTTCTGGGGGCTGCCCCAGATTGAAGCGCTGCTTTCGGGGGTGCCGGATGACGGAATGATTATCCTGGACCTCTGGAGTGAGCGTTATCCGGTCTGGAACAGGACCGAATCCTACTTCGGAAAGACGTGGATATGGTGTATGCTCCACAACTTCGGACAGAACATCACCCTGTCGGGGAATGTCACAAGCGTAGCGAACGACCCTGCGAATCTGCTGAAGAATCCCGATGCTGCGAATATGGCAGGCATAGGCCTGACTATGGAAGGGATAGAACAGAATCCGGCGATATATGCCCTGATGTTTGAAAACGTGTGGCGGGATACCCCTATCGACACGGACGAGTTCCTTAAGGAATATATAGGCCTCCGTTACGGCTCCACCGGGCCCGGCGACGCGGCTCTGCACGCCTGGCAGACCATATTCCGCAGCGCATACGAAAACAATGTCAACAACGGCGGACAGGAGTCAATCATTACTGGGCGGCCTTCATTCGCGAAGAATCCGGGCGGAACGACGAATACCAATATGCATTACGACAATGCGGATCTGATTCACGCCTGGGACCTCCTCATATCCTGTGCAGGCCCGGGAGAGGGAACGGACGGCTTCCGCTATGACCTCGTGGACGTTACCCGCCAGGTACTGGCAAATTATGCATCCGTACTCCAGCAGCAGGCCTTCAAGGCATATCTTTCCAAGGATATGGCGGCATTCGAAGAGGCAGCAGCTGCCTTCCTGGGTCTGATTGACGATATGGAAAGCATACTGGCCACCCGCAGGGAATTCCTGCTCGGGAAGTGGATTTCGGATGCGAGGCGCTTCGGAGACAGCCCCGGGGAGAAGGATCTCTGTGAACGCAATGCCAGGAATCTCCTGACCCTGTGGGGCAACAGGGACTGCCGTATCAGGGATTATGCCTGCCGCCAATGGGCAGGGATGATGAGTTCGTTCTACCGCCCGAGGTGGGAGCATTTCTTTTCAGCGGTGCGACTTGCTCTCGAGACTTCCGTCGATTTTGACCAGGAGGCCTTCAATGAGGAATCGAAAGACTGGGAATGGGAATGGGTGAACTCCCACGAAGACTATGCGGTTCAGCCTTGCGGGGACAGCGTGGAGGAATGTCTGAGGGTTTACGCGAAGTACCGCAGCGCCATGGACACGCTTTACAATGTTTCCGTCGAAGGCGTGGATAGGGAAATGATTTGATTTCTATGTAGTTATATATATGCCAAAAATAGTCATAGCATCGGATTCCTTCAAGGGCTCGCTGTCCTCTGCTGAAGTGGCGGAGAGCATTGCCGTTGGCCTAAAATCCGTATGGAAGGATTGCAAAGTGTTGAAAGTCAGCGTTGCAGACGGAGGCGAAGGAACAGTGGACGCGCTGAGGGACAGTCTGGGCGGGCGCAGTGTCAGCTGCAAGGTTCACGACCCGCTTATGAGGGAGATAGAGGCAGTCTATACCATTCTTGCCGATGATCGTACTGCAGTTATCGAGATGGCCTCCGCAAGCGGGCTTACCCTTCTGTCAGCCGCGGAACGCAACCCCATGAAAACCAGCACTTTCGGCACGGGAGAAATGATTGCTGACGCCCTGAGTAAAGCTTGTGACCGCTTCCTTGTGGGGATAGGCGGCAGCGCCACGAACGATGGTGGAATGGGCGTGTTCTCCGCTTTGGGATACCGTTTCCTCGACAGGGACGGCCGGCAGCTGCCTCCTTGCGGCGAGTCGCTTGCGAAGGTCGCCGGCATCGACTGTTCCCGGGTGAATCCGCGCCTTCACGAAGCCGTCTTCACCGTTGCCTGCGACGTCGATACTCCCTTCTGCGGCAGAGAAGGTGCGGCATATATATTCGCTCCGCAAAAAGGAGCTTCCGCCGAAGAGGTGGAGATACTCGACAGCGGGCTGGAGAACTTCGCGTCGGTGATATCGGCTTCGCTGGGCAGGGATATATCCTCTGTTCCCGGCTCCGGAGCTGCGGGAGGACTGGGCGGCGCCTTCCTCGCCTTCTCGGATTCCCGGCTCAAAAAAGGCATAGATATGGTCCTGGACGCAATTGATTTTGACTCCCTGATCGAAGGCGCGAACGCTGTCATCACCGGCGAAGGCCGCATTGACAGCCAGACCTTCAAGGGTAAGACTCCTTTCGGAGTGATGTGCCGGGCCCGTTCCAAAGGTATCCCGGTTTACGCCATAGGAGGATGCGCTGAGCTGGACGGCGTCAGCGGCATTTCACGCCTCGGGTCTGACGGAGAAAACATTGGTTCCAACGGAGGATATGACTGCTATTATGGAAGGGGATTCGACTGTATTGTGCCGGCTGTCTCCGGAGAATACGATTCCGAACTCGCAATGAGAAAAGACATAGCTGAAAGGAATGTCGCCGCAGCCGCTGCATTCCTGGCGAAAGAAATACTTGGCAACCTTCAATAATCACTTAGACTATGATAAACAGCTCCTTAGCGGCCATCATCGGACTCGCCTTAGCGATAGTCCTGATTATCAAGAAAATATCACCGGTTTACAGTCTTATGATAGGGGCACTTGCCGGTGGTTTCCTCGGATGCGGTTCCCTGGTCGGGACCGTCTCGGAGATGTTTGAGGGAGTAAAGTCCATTACACCCGCTATACTCAGGATACTCGCAGCCGGAGTCCTTTCCGGAGCGCTTATCAGGAGCCGGGCTGCCGAGTCGATAGCTGAAAGCATTGTCCGCCGTCTCGGTCCCCGTTTCGTTTTCCTGTCATTGGCCCTGGCGACAATGATTCTGTGTGCCGTCGGGGTGTTTGTGGATGTTGCCGTAATCACTGTCGCCCCTGTGGCTCTGGCACTCGCCTCCCGTCTGGGGCTCTCCCGCGGGAAGGTGCTGCTGGCCCTCATAGGCGGGGGCAAATGCGGTAATATAATGTCTCCCAACCCCAACACCATCATTGCCGCTGAGAACTACGGGGCACCCCTTTCCTCTGTAATGGCAGCCGGGATCATACCGGCACTTATCGGACTTCTGGTTACGGTTTATATCATTGTGCCACTCTTGCCAAGCGGAAAGGCTCGCGCTGCGGGAATGGCCGGTTCTGAGGGAATTGCCGGTTCTGAGGGAATTGCTGGTTCTGAGGGAACTGCCGGTTCTGAGGGAATTGCCGGGGAGAAGCTGCCGTCATTCCTGGCGAGCATCGCCGGTCCCCTCTTTACGATAGCACTGCTGTCGCTCAGGCCACTGTTCGGGATAGTCATTGATCCGATGATAGCCCTTCCGCTCGGTGGAATCGTCACTCTGGCTGCTACACGTTCACTGAATATCACATCAGAAAGCATAGAATACGGCCTTTCAAAAATGGCCCCGGTTGCATTGCTTTTGATTGGAACAGGCACAATAGCCGGGGTCATCTCCGCTTCTGATATGAAGGATGTGGTAATATCCTGGCTCACAGGGTGGAATGTAAGCGGCATGTTTATGGCGCCACTTTCCTCTATCCTTATGTCAGCCGCTACCGCTTCCACAACGGCAGGTGCCACCATCGCATCCGCCTCATTCTCCGACGCTATACTTGAGACTGGACTCGCCGGACTCTGGGGTGCGGCACTCACAAATGCCGGAGCAACGGTTCTTGACCATCTACCTCACGGTTCATTCTTCCACGCAAGTGCTGGAAGCGTATCCATGCCGTTCAAAGAGCGCCTCAGCCTGATTCCCTTCGAGTCTCTGATCGGACTGACACTCACCCTCACAACCATACTCTGTGCGGTAATCGGAAACATTACCGGACTCTGTTAACTTCATACCCGCAGCCTGCGAAACCTCTGTTGCCGCCACGAACGCAGCAGGCGAAACTATTCTTCTTTGCCGCAAAGAAAATTAGAATCGGACGCGGAGCGTTGTTGCGGCAGGAACAGGTGCCACTACGGCGGCTTTTTACTTAGGATTATGCCGCCTTCATGGCATCCTGTCCCTGCCTGCGTTCGCGACGGATGCTGCAGGCGAAACCTTTCTTCTTTGACGCTACGAAGATTAGAATCGGACGCGGAAGATCGTTGCCGCCACGAACGCAGCAGGCGAACCAT
>SAMEA3663036__coassemble_437_pt1 | contig 19938 bp, 13 predicted proteins | sample SAMEA3663036__metabat2_high_PE_032 | metagenome-assembled genome bin SAMEA3663036 (sample SAMEA3663036) | pig gut metagenome | biome: pig gut; feature: pig-associated habitat; material: faeces | place: France | collected 2012 | reverse complement strand
ATTTCGCTGGCCCTGATGGTTTCCATAGGGTTGTCAGCCCAGAACGGCAGCCGCAGGATAGCCGGCACCGTAACAGACGCGACAGGCGAACCGGTAGTAGGGGCATCGGTGCTCATTCCGGGAACGACGGTGGGCACCTCTACCGACGAGAGCGGACGCTATGTGCTCAATATCCCTGAAAAGACACGCACTGTGGAAGTGGCCATAATCGGCTATGCCACCCAGAGCATCACCCTCGGGGCAGACGAGACCTACGACGTTGTGCTCCAGGACGATACCACCTTCCTCGACGAAGTTGTCGTGGTGGGTTACGGCGTACAGAAGAAAGTGAACCTCACCGGCAGCGTGTCTTCCGTGAGCTTCGACAGCGAGAGCGTCAAGTCCCGTCCTATGTTCGACGCTACCCAGGCCCTCTCGGGCTCTATGCCGGGCCTTCAGGTGATGCAGAGTTCAGGCAACCCTTACGGGGAGGGCTTTTCCATCCTCGTTCGCGGTACCGGCACCCTCAACTCTTCCGGACCGCTCGTACTCGTGGACGGTATGGAGCAGGGAATCGGCAACGTGAACCCTTCCGACATTGCCTCCATCAACGTCCTCAAGGATGCGGCTTCCTGCGCCATCTACGGTAACAGGGGTGCCAACGGTGTAATCCTCATCACCACGAAGAACGGTTCCTCCAAGGAGGGGCGCGCAGAGGTTTCATACGATCTCACCCTGTCCTTCGACCAGCCGTTCAAGATCATACACACCGTTTCCGATATGGCCACCTATATGGAACTCTACAACGAGTCCTGCGTGAACATAGGCGGAGCGCCGCAGTTCACCCAGGCCACGATAGACCAGTGGAGGGCAGCGAAGGAAGACCCTATGGGCAGGGCCGAGTCCGGATACTATAATTACATGGCATACCCTAACACCGACTGGTGGGATGAAATCTACCAGAACAGGATGATGCAGAAGCACACCATCAGCGCAAGCGGCAAGGGCAAGGCAATGGGCTACAACGTGTCCCTTTCCTATATCAACAATCCGGGCATCATCGAGAACACCGGTTACCAGCGCTACTTCGGCAGGGTTAACGTCTATGGCAACGTCACCGACTGGCTCACCATCGGCGGCCGCATCTGGGGCTACCACACCGACCAGGAAAGGAGCAATGTGGGCTCGCTCACCTCGCTGAACACCCAGAAGATGACTCCGGACATCTATCCTTACTCCAAGTCGCTCGGTCTCTACGGCGGTCCGCAGGCCTACGGCCAGGACCCTCAGGCCCACAACCCGCTCTGGGACATGAACACCAGCAGGGGCTTTACCAAGAACACCCAGTTCTTCAGCGACTGGTATGTCAACCTCAAGTTCCTCAAGTACTTCAGCTGGAACACCGACCTCTATTACAAGGACTACAGGCAGGAGGAGATGAGTGTGGACAACAGCTTCGGAAAGTACGACTTCCTGAACGACTCCTACGTAATCTCCCCTCCGGATCCTTCCGAGCTCTATTCATATATGTACAACAAGCGCGAGAACCAGGTCAAGTTCTCCACCATACTCAACTATAACCAGAGTGTCGGAAAGCACGACATTTCCGCAATGGTGGGCTATGAGATGACGCATTTCCAGTACCGCGATTTCAGTTCGACCAAGCTCGGTCTCCAGGACCCTTCCGTGGGTGACCTCAATGCAGTTGCAGAGCCTTATGCATCAGGCGGTTACGGTACAGAATACGCTGCACGCTCCTTCTTCGGCCGCGTAAACTACGCCTACGCAGGCAGATATCTCTTCGAGGCCAACCTCAGGGCCGACGGTTCATCCCGCTTTGCGCCGGAGTACAGATGGGGCTTCTTCCCTTCCTTCTCCGCCGGATGGAGAATCAGCGAGGAGCCATGGCTCAAGGCAAGCGGAAAGGTTGACAACCTCAAGCTGCGTCTCTCCTGGGGCCAGCTGGGCAACAACTCCATTGGCAACTACGACTGGCAGTCCACCTACGGCAGCGCCAACTACGTGTTCGGCACCGACGAAATCACCAACGGCATTGCCATCACCTCCATCAAGAACTACGCCCTCACCTGGGAGACCACTTCCGTGGCCAACATAGGTATCGACTTCGGTTTCTTCAAGAACCGCTTCACCGGAACCATCGACCTCTACAACAAACTCACCGACGGCATTCTCTACACCCCTTCGATGTATATGGTGATGGGTAACGCCGGTGCTCCGAAACAGAACATCGCAGAGGTCACCAACCGTGGCATCGAAATCGAGCTCGGCTGGAAGGACCAGATAGGCAAGGACTTCTACTACAGCATCTCCGCCAACGTTTCCTACAACAAGAACTGGGTAAGCAAGTACAAAGGACAGCTCCAGGAAGGTTGGGAAGTGGATCCGGCCACAGGCGAAAGGGTCTGGAAGACCAACATAGGCGATGTCTCCACCGGAAGCACCAACAGGGTGATCGAAGGTCACATGATCAACGAGTTCTATATGATGGACGCATACAAGGGCAGCGGCACCTACTGGAATGCCGACGGCTCTCCTGACGTGAACGGCGGTCCTGTGGACGGTATGATCAGAACCACCAACGACATGGCCTGGCTCAGGGCTATGATGGATGCCGGATACACCTTCTACCCTCAGCAGGGCATAGGCAAGCAGAAGATATGGTACGGCGAGTATATCTACGCCGACCGCAACGGAGACGGCCTCTACGGCAACTCCTACGACAGCGCCTTCCAGAACAGGTCCACCACTCCGAAGGTCAACTACGGTCTCCAGGCCAGCCTCGGATGGAAGGGCATCGACTTCTCGATGAGCTGGGCAGGCGCCGCCGGCTTCTCCATCTACTACTACCGCCAGGCCTCCAACTCGTCCAACACCATCTACGGCTATGCAATCCCGCAGAGTCTCGTGGAAGACCGCTATTTCTTCGACCCGAAGAATCCTGATGACCCGCGCACCAATATCAATTCAAAGAATCCGCGCCTGGTCAACCTGACCTCCAGCCAGTCTTCGGCAACCTCTTCCCTGCACCTGTGCAAGGGCGATTTCCTGAAGCTCAAGAACCTGACCCTGGGCTATACTCTCCCTGAGAATCTCACCCAGAAGATCAAGATCCGCAAGCTCAGAATCTACGCCACCGGCGAGAACCTCTTCGCAATCACCCAGTTCCCTGGCCTCGACCCGGAAATGCGCGCAACTGCGGGTTACTCGACCATGCGCCAGTATGCAATAGGTCTTAATGTCACATTCTAATAAGGAGGACACCGGATTATGAAAAAATCAATCATTTATATATTGGCAGTTGCGGCAGTCCTGGCATCCTGCCAGAGCCTTGACCTGACCAGCTCCTACCAAGTGGCCTCATCCAACGTGTGGGGCAAAGCCACTCTCGCCCGCCAGGCCGTGAACGGTATTTATAACGAATTCTATGTAAGGTCTTCCACCAACGTCAACGAGGACAACTGGAAGGTGATGTACGAGGCCTATTCCTCCGTTATGGATACGGACAAGAACTGGTGCGAGAACCAGAAGGTCTGCTATGGCGACGGAACCCCGGCCAACGGCACCTTCTCGGAGATGTTCAAGTACTATTACACCTTCGTGTTCAGGGCCAACGACGTGATCAGCCACATCGACCAGGTGCCCGACATGGACGCTGCCGAGAAGGCTATGCTCAAGGCCGAGGCGAAGTTCCTCAGGGCCTATGGATATATGAACCTCAACGTGCTCTACAGAGGCGTGCCCCTCTACATGGAATACATTGAGAACGCAAGCGCAGCCAACAGGGCACGTTCCAGCGAGAAGGAAGTCTGGGAAGCCATACTCCAGGACCTGACCGACTGCGTGAACGAGGAGAACCTTCCCGACCGCTACAAGGCCGGTTCCGAGAGCTACGGACGCGTAAGCAAGGCCGTCGCCCTCGCCTACAGGGGCCAGGCCTACCAGTGGATGGCAGCAAGGTCAGGCGAAGAGCCTGAGCAGTACATACGGCTTGCCCTCGAGGATTTCAAGGCCCTCGAAGATTACGGTTTCGCCCTCTACAAGGGCTCCGGGGCCGAGAGCTTCAAGATGCTCCTCAAGCCGGCCAACGAGCAGTGCGACGAGATGATATTCGCCATCAGATGCACCCAGAAGAGCGGTATGGGCAACCCTCGCGCCGTGCTTTTCGGAAACCGCGACACCGGCGTGACCTCGGGCGCCTGGAACAACTACATCCCGAACCCGGCCTATGTCGAGTCCTTCGAGAACGCCGACGGCAGCAAGTTCGACTGGGAGCAGTACTGCCCGGGCTGGAACGAAATGACCCCTGCCCAGAGGTCGGTATTCTTCCTGCGCAACGAGATGACCGACTCCGAAATAGGCCAGATGAGCGCCTACGGCTCCGATATGACCAAGTACGAGAAGTACACCAACGAAAGCCGCATCAAGGCCGCCTACGACAACCGCGACCCGCGTCTGAAGATGTCGATCATCACCCCTTACTCCACCTATCTCGGCGGCATCTCCGGCACTGCATACACCTTCACCCTCCGCTGGCCATACAGGGCCGACACCAAGGAGCCGCGCGACATCAGGACCGACACCAACTCGATGTTCTACTACCTCTGGAGGAAATATGTTCCGGAAGGGCTCGAAAACACCATACGCTGGGTCTATGAGCAGGACAACATCCTCTGCCGCTATGCCGAGATTCTGCTCCGCCGCGCAGAGTGCGAGAACGAGCTGGGCAACACCGCAGAGGCCGTAAGGCTGGTGAATATGGTTCGCGGCCGCGCCGGCCACATATTGCTGAACACCAACGAGCACACCACAGTCGCCGGTCAGGAAGACATGCGTGAAAGGATACGCAACGAGTTCTACTGGGAGCTCGGCGGCGAGGACAGCATGTATTTCAACGAGCTCAGGTGGGGCGTATGGCTGGACAGAAAGTTCCGCGACCGCTCTTCAGGCCAGTGGGGCGAAATGAACACCAACGGACTGATGCAGATCTGGGGCACCAAAACCTACACCTGGTACGCCCTCGGCGACTATGTGGAGGCCTGGCCTATCCCTGCAAAGGAACGCGAAATGAATTCGAATCTCACCCAGAACCCGGGTTGGAACGACTAATCCCGATAATATGAAAACAATAGACAAATATTTGCTTATATCCCTTGCAGCCCTGCTCCTTGCAGGCTGCAGGGAGAAAGTGATCGACGAAAGGCCGGTCAAACCGGAACAGGAAGACGACAAGTATATATATACCAAATATCAGAATCCCGTAATCCGCAACAACTGCGCCGACCCTTCCGTATTCGACGACCGCGAGCGCAGCGGCTACTTCTACGCCTACAGCACCCAGAACGGCACCAGCGGCGACGAAAACTGCGTTTATCTGCCGGTTTACAAATCCACCGATATGGTGAACTGGGAGCTCGTCGGCAACGCCTTCGGCGGCATGGAGCGTCCTCAATGGATCAGCGGCACACGTATCTGGGCGCCGGACATCGAATATATCGACGGACGCTACGTGCTCTACTTCGCACTCGGCCACTGGGAAAACCCTGCGCTCAGCGCCTGCGGCGTAGCCGTGTCCGACAGTCCCGAGGGACCTTTCACCTGGGAGAACGTCAAGGAAATCAACCCGTTGGCCAACGAGCACGGAATGCTGGTCGACTATGCCTCACAGGGCGTCTCCAACGCCATTGACGCCAATATCATACGCGACCAGAAGACCGGGGAGCTCTACCTTTTCTGGGGCAGCTTCGGCAGCAATTCCGGAGTATGGGCCATCCAGCTTACCGATGACGGTCTCGCCGTAGCTCCGGGGGCGCAGAAAACCTATATCTGCTACGAAATGGAGGGCACATACGTCCACTACAAGAACGGATATTACTACTGTTTCGGCTCTATGGGCAGCTGCTGCGCCGGAAAGAACAGCACCTACCATATAGTCGTGGCCCGCTCCCAGAACATACTGGGCCCTTACGTCGGGAAGGACGGCAAGTATATGAACACCAAGAGTTCCGCCTTCAACAACACCAACAACTGGATAATGTCCAACCCGGAGAACCTGTATTACGCCGGCACCGGCCACAACTCCGAAATCATCACCGACGATGCGGGCAAGGACTGGATGTGCTACCACGCCTACTGGCAGGGCAACAACTACGATGGCCGCTGCATGAATATGGATGAGGTGCTCTGGGGCGACGGCTGGCCATACTTCAAGACCGGACACCCTTCCGAGGGCAAGGTCTCAGGCCCGAGCTGGCTCAAGGCCGAGTCGAAGTCAGGCAGCATCACCATCGACAACGACAACGCAAAGCCGCTGCTCGAGACCGGAGACCCTTGCTCCTGCAGGAACACCTGGGATTACTCACCGAAAGAAAGCAATGAGTTCAATTTTTATGATATAAAGCTTTATGAATAAAGTATATAGATATATTGTCGCCGCCTTGTCAAGCGCCGCTCTCTGCGCCTGCGTCAAGGTTGTGGACGCCCCGGTACCCAACGAAAGGCCAGACCGGCCCGAAGGACCGGCCATAGTTGATGGCGTTTTCGAAGTGACCAGAATGGCAATGACCAATGCCAACGTCAACTGGATTGACGGCTGCGAGGCCCTTGTTTCGGACGGGATACAGGAAACTCCCGCCACTTACGTCAGCGAGGGTTCAAAGGGACTGAAAACGGTCCTGAAGGGAGAACTCAGCAGCAAAGCCGACCTGTTCTATATCGCATACCCCGCCTCCGGATGCAAGAGCCTTGCAGATGGTTTCGCGACTTTTGAAATCCCGGCCGAGCAGACTGCCGGACCACAGGGAGAATCCCTCTGCCTTCCGGCTACCGCGTTTACCGCACTTCCAAAGGCGAATGCAGTCAACAATGCGGCCGCCATCGTGCTGAACATCCCTGCCGACAACATCAGGTCACTGAAAGTCAGCACTGCCAACGGCGAGCAGATTACCGGAACAATTGACGTGGACATCTACGCCAAGGAGGTCAGCATCAAGGAAAGCGTATCTTCATCAGTGACAGTCAAGCCATCCGGGGAAAACTTCCAGCCGGGTACGGTCACAATCGCAGTCGTACCGGCTACGGTTTCCGGCGGCTTTAAGGTTGAAGCCGAAAGCAGCGACGGACAGGTTTCCACCAGCTGGTTCCGCGGGGAATATGAGCTTGAAGTTGCCAGAGCACTGGTTCTGGGCGAGGTCAACAGACCTCTTGCCGAGGAAGTCGCTTTCGAGGCCCGTGCGGAAGGACAGACCTCTTCGACCCTGACCGTATCCTGGTCACCAAGCAATTACAGCGATGCAGCAGCCGACGTTGCGATACCATACTCTTTCGCCCTTTACAAGGATGCAGCCTGCCAGGACCTCCACGTGCAGTTCTACACTCCTGCATCGCTGTCAAACTGGGAGAAAAGACATCCTAAATTCATATTTACCGGACTGGAGCCGAACACCAGCTACTGGTTCAAGGCAGTCAGGGAGGACTATTCCGCTGAAACCCTCCAGACAAGCAATGTTCTCGAACTCAAGACCCTCGAATCGAAAGTGGTCGCCGATGCCACCAGCGGCAATGAGGGAGACATCATCCTGAGCGAAGACTTCTCAGAACTCCTCTGGTTCGGTGACGGAGTGGGACAGGCAATGGGCTACATCAACGTTCCGGCATTCAGGGACGCTGCCCTTACCACCAATCCGGGTCCGGCACTCGGAGAGGCCAACGACGAGAGCCGCGTGACATTCGTAAGCTACGGCAACGAATCCCGTCTTTACAGCAAGATGGCCGCAGCCGTCTCCGGAACCCGTCTCGCGAAGTGGGGCCAGATCAACGAAGGTTCATCCAACCTCGTCTGCCTGCGTCCGGGCTATCTGAAACTCGGAGCAGAGAGCCGCATAGGCACACTTGTAACCCCGGAACTCAATTCCCTCCAGGAAGGCAAGTACAGTGACCTCGAAGTCACTTTCAAGGCCGCACGCTACGAGAGCGACCCTCTCGAGGCCCGAGTGGTGGCTGTCAGCGGCGAGATGGACGGAGGCAACACCATCGCCTCCCCTGCCTACGGCAAGTCCTGCCGCTTCAAGCTCAACGGGGAGTCTGGATGGAACGAGTACACCCTTGTCGTCAAGTCTGTCCAGAAGGGCCAGCGCATAGCCATAGGCATGGACAGAGAGGCGAACGGTTCCGCCGCAGGTGCCAAACAGATGAGGATGTACATCGACGACATCAGCGTCAAAGTGCTCAAAGTCAATGACAACCCTGAGCTGACCGAGCCAGAACTTTCTGCAAAGGCAAGGTTCACTGATGCCACCATCAAATGGAATCCGGTAACGGGAGCCGAGGGCTACAAAATCTCCCTGAACGGTGCACAGGTGGCCACCCAGACAGAAACCTCATATTATATGACAGACCTGGATATGAACACCGATTACACCCTGAAGGTCGAGGCCTACGACCGCACCCAGAGTGCAGTTAGCGAGGTGAAGTTCAAGACCAAGAATGTTCGGCAGGTCAAGCTGACTGAGAGTTGCCGAAAGGCATCGTTTGAATGGGATGCATTGGAAGCCGATTATCCTCCTCTTGATCAGAACGGCAACAAGAGACTCTATCAAATGGAGGTCTATACTGATGCTGAATGCGCAAATTGTGTGATTTCCTGCTATTCTTATAATGGTTACGCATCTACAAATACAACCTTTGCAAACTCCTCGTGGCTTGGCAAATCCGGTGGAGCCAACCTCAAATACAATACAAGAATAACCGTCGGAGGTCTACAACCGGCAACGAACTATTGGTTCCGTGTCCGCAGTCTCGAACATGTCAAAATCACTCATCACTCAACAGGTGGCGACAAGGAAATGTCCAATCCTGCGGGTACTTCGGAGTGGTCAACGCCTATAGCATTCACTACCCCTGTAAGACACGTTGAAAACGGGGACGATGTAGTTGCATTCTGTAGTTTTGACGACCTTTGCGTGCACGCCGACTATGGTAATGCCTGTCCGGGTATCACTCCTGGAATAGGCAACAGGGGAGGTGTCGCAGAAGCCTGGAACAATGGAGCCAATTATTGGACAGGCAACTATTGCACCTATGAACTCGCTATCACCGGGCACGAAACCAAGACTTGGGGATTTGCCAATGACTGCTCATCGTATGTGAATGGCGTAGCCAAGCCGATTGAGCGTAAACTCTACATCGGCAACAAATACTCCGGTGATATGGACGGCTGGTATGTGGATCAGGTGGCACGTCCTGCAATGGGTGCAATTTTGCTTGATGCCAATAATGCATTCGTGGCAACGCCGGCATTGAATAGTGCGCTCCTTAGCGAGGAAGGTCGTGACTGCGTGTTGACATTCCGCTATATGGGTATCTCCAACAATCCGGAGAATTATAATCAGCATCTTGCCATCAGGGTTTATGATTCAAGTTCTTACAGAGATGTGAAAACCATAGACCTGGCCAAGCCTTATTTGGAAGGCAGTGCGGCCAAGAATTCTGATTTCACTCAACTCTTTGATTGGAACTATGCCAGCATTGAACTTAACATCAAGAAGGGTGAGAGTGTGATGATTCTCAACCAAACGGGCTCTGGTGCTTCACGAATCGTCATCGACGAATTTAAGATAGTGACCAAGTAAATCTCGTTTCATTTTGTTGACTTGCAGCCAGCCGTCAGACTTCCAAGGAGGGGCGGCTGGCTTTCCAATATTTTCATATTCCTTGTATTTCATATCTTTTTGTTTCATATCTATTTATATATTTTATCTTTTCAAAAAATTACGAAATATGAAATATTTCCGAAAACTGCTTTCCCTTGCGGCCTTCGCCGCAGTTGTCTCCGCCTTTGGCGGATGTTCGGACCGTACGGTCTGCGTGAAGCCTCCGATGATGGGCTGGAGCTCCTGGAATGCCTATATGGTGGATATTTCGGATTCCATCATCACCCATCAGGCAGACCTGATGGTTCAGAAGGGCTTGAAGGAAGCGGGGTATAATTTTGTCAACATCGATGACGGTTTCTTCGGACACAGGGATTCAGCCGGCTATATGATACCGCATCCGCAGAGGTTCCCGAAGGGGTCGGCGGGGATGAGGGCTCTCTCTGACTACATCCATTCCCTCGGTCTGAAGGCCGGAATATATTCCGATGCGGGGCACAACACCTGCGGTTCAAGCTACAATCACGATTTGAACGGCTTCGGAGCAGGTCTTTGGTCACACGACATCCAGGATGCACAGAGGTATTTCAATGAGTGGGACTTTGATTTCATAAAAATCGACTATTGTGGTGCCCGCGATTTGAAACTCGATGAGCAGCAGCGGTATATGCAAATCCGCACCGTGATTGACAGCATTGCCTCCAAGCCGGTTGAAATCAACATCTGCCGATGGAACTATCCGGGTACCTGGGTGGACAGGGCCGGGGAATCCTGGAGAATTTCTGCTGACATCCGTCCTGTCTGGTCCTCAATCAAATACATTGTCGGGAAGAATCTCTATCTTTCGGCATACGCCTCCGGCGGACATTACAATGATATGGATATGCTGGCAGTGGGCTACAACATCAAGCCTTCTCCTTTCTGGGAGGATGGCCTGGGACTCAGCTACACTGAAGAAGAGGCTCATTTCGGGATATGGTGCATTATGAGTTCCCCTCTGCTCCTGGGCTGTGACATCGAGTACATCCCTCAGGAGACGATGGACATCATTGCCAACAGGGAACTGATTGCCATCAACCAGGACCCCCTGGGGCTCCAGGCACACGTAGCCCAGCATGAAGGCGAGAGCTATGTCTTTGTCAAGGACATATTGAAAAAATGGTCCGGGACAAGGGCAGTGGCCCTGTATAACCCTGCCGACAGCGCAGCGCATTTCCACGTGGATGCCGGAGAGCTGGAATTCGAAGGCGGGTTCCAGGTGCGCGACCTGAACCGCCACGAGGACCTCGGGATGTGCAGCGCCCTGGACTTTGTACTGCCGCCGCACTCTGCGAGAGTGTTCAAAGTGGAAGGCAAGCGTGTGGAACCGCGCCTCTATGAGGCAGAGTGGGGCTATTGCCCGGCCTTCACCGCAATCAGCGGAGACGGAGGGAAATATGTGCCTGTACAGAACGCATCCGGACGGGCTGCCGTGGTGCATCTGGGAGGGTCTGCTGAAAACCGCCTTGAGTGGAGGGATATCTTCAGCCGGAAAGGAGGCAGATATATCCTGAAACTCAGAGTCGCGAACAGTGCTGACCTGGAGGGCCTGCGCTTTGAAGTGAACGGCTGCGAACTGATGCCTGTGAACAGAATCATCCGCAAGGGCTGGGTTGAACTCGAATTCGAGGGCAAGCTCAGACGCGGAGAGAATCTCGTCTGCGTCAGAAACGACGAAGCGGAACTGCCGGCCATAGACAGGCTCTGCCTGGAGCCGACGGAAGGCGGCAGTGCACGCTGGAGCGAAAGGCAGGCGAAGGAATGGTACGATGGCTGTGAATGGCCCGTAGGCTGCGACTTTATCCCTTCGGACGCAATCAACCAGATAGAAATGTGGAGCGCCTCCAGTTACAACCACGAACTCATAGACAAGGAGCTCGGATGGGCTGAAGGTTTGGGCTTCAATACTTTGAGGGTATATCTGAGCAGCGTGGTATATGCCAACGACCCTCAGGGCCTGAAGGAGCGTATGGACGACTTTTTGGGAATATGCGACAGTCACGGGATACGCCCGCTCTTCGTTTTCTTCGACGACTGCTGGAACGCCAAATCCGCATACGGGGTACAGCCGGAGCCGAAGCCGGGCATTCACAATTCAGGATGGGTGCGCGACCCTTCGGATGCGCTCAGGGCGGACACGCTGAGTCTGTATCCTGCCCTTGAAAGCTATATGAAGGACATTCTCGGTACCTTTGCCGAGGACAGACGCATTCTGATGTGGGACCTCTATAACGAGCCGGGCAATTCGAAGTACAAGTCAGGCAGTCTTCCACTCCTGAAGAGGGCCTTCGAATGGGCCCGGGAAGTGAGACCTTCCCAGCCCCTGACCTCCGGGGTATGGAGTGACGGCCTGAAGGAGCTCAACGAGTTCCAGCTGGCGAATTCGGACATAGTCTCCTATCACTGTTACAGCGATAGCGAGATCCAGCAGAATACCATCGACACTCTCAGGCGCTATGGCCGCCCGCTGTTCTGTACCGAGTATATGGCCAGGACCAAGAACTGCACCTTCCAGAACTCTCTGCCTGTACTGAAAGCGAACAACGTGGCCGCCATCAACTGGGGTCTGGTTGCCGGCAAGACCAACACCATCTTTGCCTGGGACGAACCTCTCCCTGACCTGGAAGAACCTCCGGTATGGTTCCACGACATCTTCCGGCGCGACGGCAGTCCATACAGCCAGGAGGAAGTTGAACTTATCAGGTCCCTGACGAAGTGATGCTCCCGCAAATTATGATCTAAAAGTTCAGCCTCGGCATTCGCCGGGGCTGTTCTCATACTTTCTAGCTGCTCATTACATCCGAAAGCATATAATCTGGACTAAAATCATAAAGATTATATTAGAAAAGATATAATTTGCCAAAGTTTTACTATATTTACATCCGACAAGATATAATTTGTGCTGATTATATGGAAAAGACATTGCTATCACAGACGGTAAAGCAGCTCCGCAAAGAGTATGGGCTGACCCAGGAGGAACTAGCCATGAAGTCTGGCGTAGGGCTCAATTTTGTGCGCAATCTGGAACAGGGAAAGCCGAGTCTTCGCATGGACAAAGTGAACCAGCTGCTGGATCTGTTCAACTACACCCTTACCGCTACACCCAAATATTGATGTCTATGAGACAGGCACAAATCTATAGAAAAGGTATTCTGGCCGGCACCTTGACTGAGGATGGTGGTGAGTACACATTCTGCTATGACACGCAGTACCTGTCCTCTCCCCAGGCAGTGGCAATAAGCCTTACGCTTCCACTGCAGCCTGAGGCTTACACCAGCCCGGTTCTGTTCCCGTTTTTCGATGGACTCATCCCTGAGGGATGGCTGCTCGACGTTGCACTGAGGAATACCGACATCAGCGTACTCGACCGAATGTCTCTGTTGCTGCTCTGCTGCAAGGAGTGTATCGGAAGTGTGAGTGTAGTGCCCCGATAAAACGATAGTCTATGTGTAAGTGTTTATATTGTTACAAGGAACTGGAGGAGGGACAGAAGGACTTTCATCCAGGATGTGCACGAAAGTTCTTCGGCACGTCGGATGCTCCATTGCTGGAATATCGCCGGGAGGAGCTTGACGCACTGGCGGCACAAGTGATCCAGGCACAGACTTCGCTGACCGGAGTTCAACCGAAACTCTCGCTGAACCTTCATAAGCATGAAGGAAGTAACCGTTTGACCATCGTCGGCCTATGGGGAGACTTCATCTTCAAACCGCAGACTGATGCGTATCCTGAGCTGCCGGAGAACGAGGATCTCACCATGCATCTGGCTGAGGCTGCACGCATCAAGGTTGTTCCCCATTCTCTCATCCATCTTGCGGATGGCAGCCTAGGCTACATCACGCGTCGTATCGATCGCACGAAGAAGGGCGAGAAGATCGACATGGAAGATATGTGCCAACTGACACTCCACCCGACCGAGTACAAATACAAGAGTTCCTGCGAGCAGATAGCAAAAGCAATTGCAGCTTACAGCTCCACTCCGAGACTGGACCTTGTCAACTTCATGCAGGTGCTCCTCTTCTCATTCGTGACCGGCAACAATGACATGCATCTGAAAAACTTCTCTCTATACCGTCCGAAGGCATTGTATCAACTTTCGCCGGCATACGACCTCTTGAACGTGGCGATTGCCAATCCCAAGGACAAGGAGGAGATGGCGCTGTCGATCAATGGTAAGAAGGCTCGAATAAAGCTTGCTGACTTTCTCAAGGCCTCGGATACCATGGGGATCGAACAGCGCGTCACCCTCGGGCTTATAAATGGCCTGCGGAATGCCATGCCTGCTTGGATTGACCTGATCAACAACTCCTTTCTCAGCGACGAGATGAAACAGAACTATCTTGATCTTATCAGCAGAAGGATGGATGTTTTGACCAAGTCTTGAATCCGACCAAAGGCCGAAATTCGCACCAAAATCACAAGCAAAGACGCCAGAATCCGTATCGAAATCAAGAGGGTCAAAACACAAAAAAGAGTTACATTTCTGTAACTCTCTTCAAAGTATATTTAAATTCAAATTAGAATCTCATAACAAGAGTAAGCCCTGCGGTAGGCTGCACCCCATTTGCCATTCTGATACAATCAACTGAAGGATGCAGTTCCAAAGAATAATTCATCTTCTTCAAATCTTGCTCATACATATTTCTAACTTTTGCCACACGGCAAGCATCTACAATCGCGCAAATATCAACTGCCAGCAGTGCTAATGAACCTGCCAACATGACTACACCGCCTGCAATCTCCTGTCCTTCATCATAGTCCCCATACTCATCATATGCACCAGCAGCTACACCTGCACCAACTCCCATAACAACAGAGCATCCCACTGCTCCACCAAGCCATCCAAGACCTCTGCCGACTTCACCGCTTATCATCTGACCCAAACCAGGAATGAGCCATGAACAAACTCCCATCACTGCTGGATTATGCTTATCTCCAAGTTCAGAACGCCAATCTCCGTAATGATAAATATACTTCAGTTCTTTATACTTCATTCCTTCTCTGATTCCAGCAGCAGGCTCTCTATTTATCGCACCATAACCATAACTTGGAGTAGAAGCCGTATTAACATAGATTACTGAGAGCATAAGCTAGAGTGAGGGTTAATCATTTTAGAGCCCCTTATTAAGAAATTCTCTCAAAGAGATATGCTTGATACCATTCTCATCCCTTGAAGTCAGGAACGGAGTGACACTGATCACATATTTCGGATGATTATCGCGGATCTTCTCCAATGGTCCGAATTCCCTGTCTCTTGTAGCCTGTTCCCCCATCAGATATGTAGCCTGTACATACGCAGTTTCGCCCGGTTTTGTGCATACGAAATCTACCTCACCGGCTCCAAGAACACCGACTTGCACCTTGTATCCTAGAAAACACAGATGTTTGTACACAGCATTCTCGATAACCTTCTCAATATATGAATCCATACCGCCTTCAGCCCTGAGATTACGTAGTCCGAGATCGTCCCAATACACCTTCTCGTTTGATTCCAGAATCTTCTTCCCATGAATATCGTAACGAGAAGCAATATTCAGAAGATATGCCTCCTCATAGAATCTCCTATAAAGCAGCACCAAATTGCTTGATATGTTCTCGCCCTGCGATTTCATATATTTTGATATGCTGTTGGCAGAAGTCAGTTTACCCGTAGTGTCAGCATAGAATGCAATCAAATTATTCAAGAAAGGAACATTACGTATGTCGTGACGCTCAATAATATCCTTAAGCATTATCGTATTGAAAACACTTGAGAGATAGGCCCACACATGCTCATCACTATCCAATCCGATCTGGCGTAGGCCAGGCAGACCACCATAATTAAGATACTTCATCAGCGACTCATCGCTATCTTGAAGATTATGAAACATAAGAAACTCAGGATAAGTCAGCGGATGCACTCGAATCTCAACATATCTGCCAGCTAATAAAGTAGAAAGATCGCCGGACAGCATCTTTGAATTACTTCCCGTGATAATCACATCTGTATTGTCCTCCGTGTACCAGCTGCAAATGCTCTCCTCGAACTTTTCAATCTGCTGAACCTCGTCAACAAGAATACAATTGTGCTTTCCTGGCAGATACTGGCTTTCGATGTAGTTATCAAGATCGTCCTTTGTCTTGATGTTCTTGAATGCCTTCTTCTCTTTATCAACATAGATTACATTTATGTCCTCTTCCTCAGAGTGCCTCTTGATAAAATCCTTAAGAATAGAACTCTTACCCACGCGACGAGGACCTACAAGGACAATGATATTGCCTTTGCCAATCCATGAATCAACCTTGTCTGCGTAATGCTTCCGTGTCAAAATCTCCATAGTCTTTCTTATTAAAGCAAGGCAAAATTAACACTTGTGGACAACAAAAACAAGGCAATTATCAATTTTATTGCCTGTGGACAATAAAATTATCTTGTAACTATTTCCTTCCTCCGTCATGGCCTAAGACGTCTTATACTTCTCAATCAGCTGCTGAGGCGTGCAGTCGTAGTACTTGCGGGTGAGCTTTTCTACGTTTGAGTCAACTTCGAGGTAGTTGTTTTCGATGAAATCCCTGAAGTTGATTTGTGAATTGACCAGAGGACGGAAGAATTCAGTTATCTGTGCTTTTGTGGGGGACAATGTTGCTCGTGATGTTGCTCGTGGCGCGGAGAATGCAGACTCTTTAGAATCATTGATAATCAATATGATAGCCAAAGATAGCCACGTAACTCGTACTGAAATGGCGGAATCGGCCAGTTCAACGACTGCGTGAAAGTCCTCCTCGGCCGCAAGGTCATCGCCTTCCCCGACCTCGGTGCCTGCGGCTGCTGGCGGAAGAAGGCAAAGGACTATCCCCTGCTGGACATCACCGTGTCCGACTACCTTGAGAAGAACGCCACCCCGCAGCAGCGGGAGATGGGCGCCGATCTGGCGGACTGGGTGGTGGAGGAGAGGTCGTAATATACCAAGTTTTGCAATTATTTGTACCCAAAGACTCGGTCTTCCGTCGGCAGTTAAACATAATCTAATGATACCTCTTGCCGCCTTTGCAGTTTACTGATGCCTTATTGATGTCAATCACCGATGAAGAAAATGCTGACAACAATAATGAGCGTTGTTCAAAAAGATATGCCATTCTACGTTAGTTTGGCAAAGATAATTTCAAATCGGCGCGCACTAAAAACATCAGTTCTTTAGACATCCTACAGGAACCACATAAACCCCATCTTCCCGTCTATAAGCATATGTCCCCACCCCTACTAGAACCATCATAAACGATGGGGCCTTCATCCTCTCCGAATCAATCTTGCCTGCAAGTTTGTGCAGTGACTCGGCACCTTCATCAATTAGTTCATCTCCACCCAACTTGATTTCTACTAATCCATATCGGCCATCCCTCAAGTGTATGACAGCGTCACACTCCAGACCGTTTTTGTCCCGGAAATGATACACTTTCCCGTTCAATGCTTCCGCATATACTCTCAAATCACGAATTGCCAGTGTCTCGAAAACCAGTCCAAAGGTTTTCAAATCATTTACAAGATCCTGAGGTCCAATACCAAGAGCTGCGGTAGCTATTGATGGATCGGTAAAATACCGAGTATCACTCGTCCTTATCGCAGTCTTGCTCCTAAGATTTGGATTCCAAGCCTCACTATCTTCAACCACAAAAATCTCCTTCAATGCTTTGAGGTATGAGGATATTGTATCTTCAGACAACGAATCAGACTCATTAGCTTCTAGGTCAGCTCGAATCGTTCCGAATGAAGCCTGGCTCCCTTGATTTCTTGCCAAAGAGCGTAACAGACGATGAACACGTACTGGATCACGATCCACGCCATCAACCTTCGAAATATCTCGCTTCTCCAAAGCCTCGATATAGTCAAATGCCTGATCCAGAGCAATCTCTCGATCCATATCAACTGCAAGAGGCCATCCACCACGACAAGTCAAGAATGCTACCTGTTCGATATCCATCTTGTTTATGCCACCAACTTGATCAGGTGCTGTAAACAACTCGGCAAGAGATACCTCACCAGTCGATTCGTGCGACTCCCAGAGGCTCATAGGACGCATCTTAATCCATCCTATACGTCCGGTCCCGGAATGTATTACTTTGCTCATATCTGCCGGGACAGAAGATCCGGTCAAAATAAACTGACCTAATGGTCCATGATCTGATTCAAAGCGCACACTGTCCCACAATTGGGGAGCGATTTGCCACTCATCAATAAGACGCGGATTCTCCCCTCTCAACAGCAATTTTGGGTTCAACGATGCCAGCCTAATATTCTGCTCTACCATCCCTGTCTCCGACATATAGAGTATGCTCTTGGCAATCTGTTCTGCTGTGGTTGTCTTCCCGCACCACTTTGCTCCTTCTATGAGCACAGCACCTTTCCCGGCTAACTTGCGCTGTAGCAGGCTATCTGCTACCCTTTTCTTATATATTTTTTCCATATCATTTCACCATCATGACTGTTGCAAAGATACAAACAATCTTTCTAATTCGCCCATTTGGCCAAAAACTGTTCGCCCATTTGGCCAATATTTATTCCAGCGTTTGGCCAATATTTGCTCCCCAACTGTACCCGAGAGTGATCCGATTCTCATCCAGGACTGGAATCGATATTTCAATTCACGTCAATTTTGTCTATCTTTGTCCAGCTTTGCCGCTGACTGTTTTCCGGCGCGGGATTGTGGTCCTTCGGTATCGATGGTCATCACCTGGCAGGACAACGCATTCTACTTCATGAACTTGAACGCCTTGTCCAGGCACTTCTTCTTTTGCTCCAGATTCGGATGCACGTACAGATTCAGCGTCGTACCGATGTTTGAATGGCCCAGCAGCACGCTCACAGTTTTGTAGTCACAATTGCTCTCAATGCATCTGGTCGCAAAACTATGCCGAAGTCCATGGAACTTGATTCTCGGTATTCCTAGCTCCTGCATCAGCGCCTTGTAATAATTCCGGTATGTCCGAGGCTCAATCGGTTTGCTCTCATTGCTCAGAACATAGTAGTCCGGATTGACAATGCCACACAACGGCTTCAGCATCTTCATCAGGTTCTTCGTTATGGGAATGTCGCGAACCGAGTTCACTGTTTTCGGCATTCCCTCTATCAGGACCGTCCTTCTAGGTTCTTCGTCCATAACATACACCCGCTCCAGCGTCCGGCGAACATGTATCACACTCTCGCGGACATCAATGTCTTCCCATTTGAGAGCACAAATCTCCCCTATTCTCAGTCCCGACGACAAGCACACATACACGCCCAGGTTCTTAAACGTAAAGTTCCCCTGAATGTAGTTCATGATCTTCCTGTGATTCTCAATGCTAAGCACCTCTATTGCATCTTTGCCCTGTGATGTAGGATAATGGAGCTGCCAATCTGATTTCCAGTCAAGTCCAAGCTTTGCCCCATACCTGACAACCATCTTCAGCACAATCACAATGTCTCGTACCGTTTTCTGGCGCATGCCGGATTCCAATTTGTTGAACACGAACGCCTGAACATCATCCTCGCTGATTGTCGTATTGCCTCCAAACGCAGGCAGGATGTGATTTTCCAGGATTAAGATGTAAGCAGCGTATGTTGACTGCTTCACATACTGTTTCTTGTCCCTCTTCCAGAGGTCTGAAACTTCTTTGATTGATTTCTCTGTCATAACTCTGTAATAATTAAGTCTATATACTATAGAAATATAAGGGCCGTCAAGAGCCAGTATCTTCAAAGTTCCAGCTTTGAGATTCCCGGAGTTCAGTGGAGAGTGGAAAACATTTCAACTCTCGGACTTAGCGGTATATTCAAAGGAGCGTGTCAAGATGGAGATCCTATCTTCAAATAATTATGTCTCTACGGAGAATATGCAACATAATTTTGCAGGAATCAAGGACGCAATATCACTACCATCATCAGGTACTGCGGTTGAGTTTCAGGTTGGTGATATCCTAATTTCAAATATTCGACCTTATCTAAAAAAGATATGGCTTTCTGATAGAAATGGCGGCTGTAGTACAGATGTCCTAGCACTCCGGACGAAGAATGAAAAAGTTGATTCTTCTTTTCTATATTGTTGTCTAGCAAACGACGACTTTGTTTCGTATGTGATGTCTGGAGCAAAAGGAGTAAAAATGCCGAGAGGAGACAAACAGCATATATTGTCATATAATCTGGGTGTTCCATCTGTACAAGAACAGAGAAGAATTGCCGAACTTGTCTCTCTGTTAGAGAAACGCATATCAGCCCAAAGCAAGATAATTGAGGAAC
>SAMEA3663036__coassemble_385_pt1 | contig 21231 bp, 21 predicted proteins | sample SAMEA3663036__metabat2_high_PE_032 | metagenome-assembled genome bin SAMEA3663036 (sample SAMEA3663036) | pig gut metagenome | biome: pig gut; feature: pig-associated habitat; material: faeces | place: France | collected 2012 | reverse complement strand
CAAAGAAAATTAGAATCGGATACGGACCTCGTAGCCGCTACAACCACTGTAGGCGAAACCGTTCTCCCTTGCGGCAGCGAAGAATAGAATCGGACGCGGACCTCGTTGCCGCTACGGCCACTGCAGGCGGAACTTTTCTCCGCTACATCGATTCGCAAGTCTGGGCCTTGAAATCAAGAATCGATGCACACAGGAGGGCATAAACAGGCAAAACCTTGCATCGATTCCCAAGTCTGAGCCTGAAATCAAGAATCGATGCATGCAGGAGGGCATAAACAGGCAAAACCTTGCATCGATTCCCAAGTCTGAGCCTGAAATCAAGAATCGATGCACGCGGCAGGCCAACTTCAGCACGCGTTCATTAGATGAGTCGCTCTGGAGGTAAGTCGGAGGTAATTTGTGTGGACGTTGGTTCGGCAGTGGCGGCAAAAGCGGGTGCTGATGCGCCCGGAGGCGGCATTTCCCTATGTTTCTGCCGCCGAGGGTGCGCAGCACCCGCTTATAAAGCCGCCACGCTCAACGTTCCGCCACGCTCAACGTTCCGCCACGCTCAACGTTCCGCCACGCTCAACGCCCTGCCACGCTCATCGTCCTGCCGCCACGAAAAGGACCGCCGCGACTCCGGCAATCACAAAAAAAGGATGACATCAGCCGATGTCATCCTTTTATGACTTGAAAGTCAGGCAATTAAAGCTCGTCGTTGAGCTGGAGATGCTGCACATAGATTGCTTTCATACGTGCTTTCCTCTTTACTACGGACGGCTTCTGGAACTCCCTGCGTGCGCGAAGCTCGCGGATAGCGCCTGTCTTCTCGAATTTCCTCTTGAATTTCTTGAGTGCCTTCTCGATATTTTCACCTTCCTTGATAGGTACTATAATCATAGCTCTGAATCACCTCCTTTTTTCTAGCGGGTGCAAAGGTAGATATTTTATCTGGATTTCAAAATCTTTTTGAAGCTTTCCATGCCGGAGGTGGCGACATCCCGGATCTGCTGTATGCGCTTGTCCCTGAGCGCGACAGGTTTTGGGTCGATGAGCCAGATTGGGGTGCCTGCCTTGGCGTAGGCATAGAGGCCGGCGGCGGGATAGACCTGCAGGGAAGTGCCGACGATGAGGAGTATGTCCGCCTGCTCAACCGCTTCGATTGCACGGCCTATGTTCGGGACGGCCTCTCCGAACCAGACAATGTGGGGCCTCAGCTGAACTCCGTCCAGGGAGAGGTCTCCAAGATTGACGGGCTCATATCCCACGTCGATGACCTTGGAGGTGCTGAAGCCGTCATTCTCGTTATAACTGTCCTCCGGTCGAACCTTGGTGAGTTCCCCGTGGAGATGTATGATCTTCGTGCTGCCGGCCCTCTCGTGGAGATTGTCCACATTCTGGGTCACCACGGTAACATCGTAGTCCTCCTCCAGGGATGCGATTGCGAGATGCGCCGCGTTCGGCTTGACCGTGGCCAGCTGGGCCCTGCGCTCATTGTAGAAACGGAGCATCAGCCCTGGATTCCTTGGCCAGGCGCTGATGTCGCAGACCTCACTGACATCGTAATTCTCCCAGAGACCGTCACTGTCCCTGAATGTGCTTATGCCGGACTCTGCGCTGACCCCGGCTCCGGTAAGCACTGCCATTTTCTTTTTGTTCATTTTACGAAGTATCTGTTTTCCAGCCAGTAACGGAACAGAATGTCCAGTATCACCGGCTCGTCCTTGTCTGTAAAACTGATGATTTCCTTCTTCATTAGGGCGTCCTTGACCCTGCTCACATTTGCGGAGGAGTTGAGTGAATAGCTGCGTATCACATCGCTGGCTGTGAAGCGGGTCACACCATCGATTATCGCCTTGAGCAGACTGACCTGATGTCCGGTCAGGTTCGCCATAATGCCCATATAACGCGGCTCGTGTATCGCCAGCAGGCATTCCAGGCCCGTGCTGAAGACACTGTCGTTGAAGTAGCCCTTGGTCCTGGCATCACAGATCGACATAAAATGGTTGATATACCACATATTGCTGTCGAAGTGCTTGATTATGCTGAGCAGCGCGTCCTTTTCAATCACTTTTCCCGAAATGTTCACGCCTTTGCGTATATACTCCGATATTTCCATATCTTCGATGCGGCTCAGACTGACGTGGCTGACCAGCCCGTGGAACATCGGCCCCCTGCCGAAGATTTCCTTCATCGCGTTGTAGCGCGACCCGCAGAAAATGAAGCTGCTTGTCCAGGAGCTGCCGCAGCTCTCCTCCTGGAGGACCTTCTTGAGGCTGCGCAGGAGCACAGCTCCGTCATCCATAGCCTCGATGTTCTGGAATTCATCCACGATTACCGCAAGTCTCAGTGAATCCCGGGCGGCAAGGCGGGCGGGCAGCCGGAACATTTCCAGCGCATCGTTAGCGTCGAGGTCCCAGTTGGACGATACAACCTCGTCGGCATCGGCAAAGCGCTGCCTGTCAAAAACGAAGTGGGTGCCGGGCAGCAGTTCCTGCACTATGCGGGCATATTCGTCCGGCGTGCTGACGCAGGAGCGGATGACGCAGTTTCCGAAACGCGTAAGGAAGTGCTGCATATTCATCGAGCCCATCGCATTCACCCTGCACACGTTGAAAGGTTTGGCATTGAGCTGCAGGGATAGCAGGGACTGGTGCAGGAGTGAGGACTTTCCGCTCTTCGGAGGCTCGTAAAGAACTATATGCTGTCCTGACATCAGCAGGTTGCAGACGGCCTGGCACTCCATCTTCCTTCCGACGAAGGCCTTTCCGCTGACCGGTTTCTCGTATGTGAAGTAACTGTCCATAGGATTTGAAGAAGCTGTCTATACGCGCAAAAGTACAAAACATTTTTGTTAATCCATTGTGTATTGATATTTTATTCTTACATTTGCCAGCTCAAATGTAGAAGGCTGTGGAGCTCTTGAAGTTCCGGTCACGTGGACCGGGCGCTTGCAGTCAAAACTTTTTAAAGTTTTTTAGTGTAATGTACGCAATTGTGGACATCGCAGGCCAGCAGTTCAAGGTAGAAGCTGGCAATGAAATCTTTGTCAACCGCCTTGCGGCTGAGAAAGGTGCTGCTGTTGAATTCAACAAGGTGCTCCTCGTGGAGGCAGACGGATCTGTAAAGGTCGGTGCTCCTTACGTAGAGGGTGCAGTGGTGAAGGCAACTGTTCTCGACGACTCTTGCAAGGCCGACAAGGTGCTTGTATTCAAGAAGAGACGTCGCAAAGGTTATCAGAAGCTGAACGGTCACCGTCAGTATCTTACCAAACTTCAGATCGTTGAGATCGCTTAATTAATGTTTTAAAGATTTGAGATTATGGCACACAAAAAAGGCGTCGGTAGTTCTAAGAACGGTCGTGAATCAGAGAGCAAAAGATTAGGCCTCAAGAAGTTCGGTAGCGAGAAAGTAAAGGCTGGCAATATCATTGTCCGCCAGAGGGGAACGGTTCACAACCCTGGACTCAATGTAGGAATGGGCAAGGACCACACTCTTTACGCACTCGTTGACGGTACGGTTGTTTTCCGCAAGAAGGCAAACAACAAGTCATACGTATCTGTAGTTCCTTTCGAGAACTGATAGCACAGATTTCGATTCATTTGGGGGAGAAAGTCAAACACTTTCTCCTCTTTTTTATTTATATTTGCCGGCTTGAATGCAATAGCTAACACGATTAGAAAAACATAAGGTTATGCTTACACTTAAATTGCTCCGTGAACAGCCGGAGCTTGTGATTGAGAAGCTTGCTAAAAAGCAGTTCGATGCACGCGGGATTGTGACAAGAATCAATGAACTCGACGCCAATCGCCGTGCTCTGCAGCTTGAAATAGATGCCTGCAATGCAGAACAGAAGAAGGCCGCCGCTCTCATAGGCGGATATATGAAGGAAGGCCGCAAGGCCGAGGCTGAAGCCGCAAAGGCAGAGGTCGCAACTATGAAGGCAAAGTCAGCCGAACTGGAGAAGAAGTCCTCCGACAACCAGGCGGAACTCGACTCGCTCATAGTCCTGCTTCCGAATATCCCTTGCGATCTCGTTCCGGAGGGCAAGAGCGCGGAAGACAATCTCGTGGTCAAGATGGGCAATGAGATACCTGATCTGGGACCGGACGCACTCCCTCACTGGGAGCTTGCCAAGAAGTTGGACATCATCGACTTCGACCTCGGAGTGAAGATCACCGGCGCAGGATTCCCTGTTTACAAGGGCAAGGGCGCGAGACTTCAGAGAGCCCTCATCAATTTCTTCCTCGACTGCAACACCGAGGCCGGCTATCTGGAGGTTGAGCCGCCTGTGATGGTGAATGCCGCTTCCGGTTTCGGTACCGGCCAGCTCCCTGACAAGGAGGGCCAGATGTACCACGCCAATCTTGATGACTTCTATATGGTGCCTACGGCAGAGGTCCCTGTAACCAATATTTTCCGTGACGTCATACTCAAGGAGAGTGACTTCCCTCAGAAGATGACCGCCTACACCCCTTGCTTCCGCCGCGAGGCCGGTTCCTACGGCAAGGACGTGCGTGGCCTGAACCGTCTGCACCAGTTCGACAAGGTCGAAATCGTGCGTGTCGAGAAGCCGGAGAATTCCTACGCAGCTCTGGATGAGATGGTTGCGCACGTGGAGGGCATAGTGAATAAACTCGGCCTGCCTTACAGGATACTCCGCCTCTGCGGCGGTGACATGAGCTTCACTTCCGCCATTACCTATGACTTCGAGCTCTTCTCGGCAGCCCAGAAACGCTGGCTCGAGATTTCATCCGTGTCCAACTTCGAGTCCTATCAGGCCAACCGCCTGAAGCTCCGCTACAAGGACTCCGATGGCAAGACCCAGCTCTGCCACACTCTCAACGGCAGTTCGCTCGCCCTCCCTCGCGTGGTGGCCACCCTGCTCGAGAACTGTCAGAAAGACGGAAAGATAATCATTCCTGAGGTCCTCAGGCCTTATACCGGATTCGACGTTATTGATTAAGGACAGCACCATACTCGGAATCGACCCCGGAACCAACATTCTTGGTTACGGGGTTATCCGTGTTGAAGGGGGCAGGCCGCATTATGTGACAATGGGCGTATTCGACCTGCGAAAGCTGCGGGATCCTTACGAGAAGCTGGTAAATATCAATGCCGGAGTTGAGGAACTGGTCGCCGAATATCACCCGGATGCGCTTGCCGTCGAGTCTCCCTTCATGGGCAAGAATGCCCAGGTGGTGCTCAAACTCGGCCGTGCCCAGGGTGCAGCCATAATCGCGGCGGTGCGGGAAGGCATATCCGTCCACGAATATGCCCCGAGCCAGGCGAAGATAGCAATCTGCGGCAACGGCCTTGCGTCCAAGACGCAGGTTGCCATGATGGTCGAAAAGACCCTGGGCATAGACATAGACCCCGAGTATCTGGACGCTACGGATGCCCTGGCCATCGCCCTTTGCCATTTCTACCAGAGCAGCAATCCTTTCTCTTCTTCCCGGGGCAAGGGGGATTGGAAGTCCTTCATTGCCTCGAATCCGGACAGAATCAAGTAATATCGGCAAATCCCCTGTAATCGTAATAGTCAGATTAAACCTTATCCCGGATCCTTTGTCCAAATAGGGTTGAAATTAAGAAAGATGAGAAAATTCGTATTCTGTATTGTAAGCATTTTCCTGAGCATCTCGGCAATCGCGCAGACGAGAAAAGTCACCATATCCCTCGAAGACGCCTCCAACGGTGAGGCAGTGTCCTTCGCTACCGTCTCCCTGACGCCGAAAGGGGCCTCCAAGGCCTCCAAATATACACTTTCGGATGCAAGCGGCAACGCCTCATTAGAAAAGGTGCAGAAGGGCAGCTACACCCTGAAGGCCGAATTGCTCGGTTACAAGACCTATTCCCTCGAGATCAGCGTTGCGGACAAGGACCTCGCTCTCGGCAAGGTCAAGATGGAGCAAGACAGCCAGGTGCTGGATGCTGCCAGTGTGTCCGCCGTGGGAAATCCGATCACGGTGAAGAAGGATACCATAGAATACAATGCCTCATCTTTCAGGACTACTGACAACGATATGCTCGAACAGCTGCTCAAGAAGCTTCCGGGCGTCGAAGTGGATTCCGACGGCAAGGTTACGGCCAACGGAGAGGAAATCAAGAAGATAACCATTGACGGCAAGACCTTCTTCCTGGACGACCCTTCTCTCGCGACCAAAAACATACCTGCCAAGATAGTCGAGAAGGTGAAAGTGGTCGAGAAGAAATCCGACCAGGCAATGTTCACCGGCATTGACGACGGCGAGGAGGAGACCATCATCGACCTCAGCATAAAGAGGGGAATGATGAACGGCTGGTTCGGCAATGTTATGGGCGGTGGCGGACACGACATCCAGACCGTGGGCCTCGGCCAGCCGGCACGCTGGCAGGGCGCAGCTATGGTGGGGAATTTCACAGACAAGAGGCAGATCAGCCTGATATTGAATGGAAACAACACCAACAACAGGGGCTTCAACGATATGGCCGGGTCCATGATGACCGCAATGAGAGGCGGCAGCGGCGGAATGGGCCGTGGCGGCGGAATGTGGGGAAACAACAGCGGCATACTCACTTCCTGGATGGGCGGACTCAACGGAGTCTGGACCCTACTGGACGGCAGAATGGATCTGGGAGGCAACTATCTCTACAATGGCAGCAAGAAGGAGATAGAAGAGTCCTCGAGCAAGATTACCTACAAGGACGACGGAAGGGACCTCATTTCCGACAGCGACGGCTGGTCCAATACCCTCACCCAGGGCCACCGTTTCGGAATCAGGCTTGAGCACAAGTTCTCGGACAAGACTTCCATTCTCTTCGAGCCTCAGTTCAATTTCGGAAGCGGCAGTTTCGACGAGTATTCCAAGACTGCAACCCTGACCCGCAACGGCGAGCAGAGGGATTCCACCAACAGGGGTTTCTCCAGTACAAATGGCGCCAACAACAGCTGGCAGACCAGCGGCTTCCTGCTCTTCCGTCAGAAGATAGGCGAAAAGGCAGGCAGGACCTTTTCCGTGAATATGCGTTACAGTTACAGCGACAACAAGATTACCGGTTTCAACCAGTCGATGACCGACGTGCTTTTCGATGACGGGTGGCAGAGCAGTTTCGTGAACCAGCGCTACGACAGCCGTTCCCAGGCCGCCTCGATAAGGGCCCGTGCCGTATATACCGAGCCGCTGACAGACAAGCTCTTTCTCGAAATGAGCTACCAGTATTCCTGGAGCCACAATACCCAGGACAAGAACAGCTACGACAGCGCCGTGGAAAATACGACTTACGTCGATGAACTGGGCAATCGCCGCCTCGAGTACGTCGCTGCCGGCGAGACGCTGAACGCGATATATTCGAACGACATAACCAACAACAGTCAGAGTCACCGTACCGGCCTTACCCTCCAGTACCAGACCAAGAAGCTGCGCACCCAGCTGGGCGTGAATTTCCTGCCGACCATTACCGACAATCTTACAAACGGGGAGAAATATCACAGCGTCAAGTACAATTGGGCGCCGCAGGCTATGTTCAGCTACGATATCAACGACAACACGGATTTGCGTTTCTTCTACCGTGGCCGCAGCAGCCAGCCTTCCACATCCCAGCTCATACCTGTGCCGGACAACAGCGACCCTCTCAACGTGGGATTCGGAAACCCTTACCTCACCCCGTATTTCACCCATACCCTCAGGGGTATGTTCGGACATACCAACAAGAAGACCTTCTTCTCCATAAGGGGCCATGTCAATGCTTCCATGGTGCAGGACGGAATCTCCAACGCGCAGTGGTATGACGCTGCCGGCGTAAGGTACTCGATGCCTTTCAACGGGCCACTTTCGGGCAACCTGAATTTCGGTTACTTCCTCAACAGCCCTATTGCCAAGTCCGGCTTCTCCATATCCAATATGTCGAACCTGAGCTTCACTTCCTCCGCTTCATATACGGGAAGGAGCGAAAAGAGCGCCGAGCTTACCTCCCGCTACTACAACGCTTCCACGGCAGAGTTCGACTACGACAGCTTCAACAGGGATTTCTTTGCCGCCGACCACAGCGAGAACCTGGCGGACTGGTTCATAACCAACCGCAATGCCAACCTCACATTCATGGAAAGGCTGAAGCTCACCTACCGCAACAATTTCGTGGAGGCGAGTGTCAGTGGCAGAATGAGGCTCAACAAGCCTTGGTACACCCTCGAGAATGCCAGCGAGGCAATCACCTGGGCGAACCAGGTACAGGCAGAAATGCTCTGGACCATACCGGGAGGCGTGGGAATCAATGCAGACTGCAGCTACAACTGGTATAGGGGCTACACTACCGAACAGGCTCCTGAATGTGTACTCAATGCCGAAATAACCAAACTTCTCTTCAAGGAGCGTTTCACCCTCTCGCTCAAGTGTTACGACATTCTGAACCAGAGCAAGACCCTTACGGTGACTGACACCGACGGCTACCACCGTGAGGTACGCAACAACACGCTCGGCCGCTATGTGATGGTTTCCCTGACCTACCGCTTCGGCAACTTCGGAAAGGCCGGTCAGCAGATGGGAAGCCGCCGCGGTCCAGGTGGTCCGGGCGGCCCGGGCGGTCCGAGAGGCCCTATGCCTGGCCCGAGAATGTAGTACATTGTCGATAACATAGGAATTTTTTATATATTTGCAGCCAGCAAAAAAAGGAACACGTTTAATCCTAATAAATCAGTACACAAATGAAAAAGGCATTTTTTGCAATTATGGCTGCAGCCCTGCTTTGCTGCGCATGCAATGGCGACAAGTGCAAATGCACCATCACCTACAAGAACGGTGACACCACCACCAAGACCGTTACCCGTCCAGAGGACGGCAAGTGCTCCGATCTCGAGTCAGAGGGCAAGCTTTCAATCGGTGGCATCGACATCGATGTCAACACTACCGTGAAGTGCGTTACCGTTACCGAGTAAATTGAAGCAGCTTTTCAGAATCCTAACGGGCGCGGTTTTCTGCGTCTCAGCAATATCGAAGCTCTCCGACATGGAGGGCTTCGATTTGTATCTCTTTTCTTTCGGTCTGCTTTCCTTCGACCTCTGTTCCCTGCTCGGACGTGTACTGATAATATGTGAGCTTCTCCTGGGCCTTGGCCTTGTATCCGGCCTATGGCGAAGACTGGTGAATATCTCTACGGCTGCGATGCTGCTTGGCCTTTCGGCCTTCCTGCTTTGGCGGCTGCTTCTGGGAGACAGGGAGTCCTGCCATTGCTTCGGCCCCCTGCTGGACCTGAATCCCGGCCAGTCCCTGGTCAAGAACCTCCTGCTGGCCTTGATGCTGGCCATTTCCTGGAAAGCTCCCGGATTCGCTTTCCTCAATTCCCGTCCCCGTCTTATGCCCGTGCTCGCCACGCTCATCGGCCTGGCGCTGGCTTCGACGGTGTTCGCCCTTCGTCCCCCTTCTCTGTGGTATCGTCTCGGTGCGAAGAACAAAGGGGAACTGGTGGAGAACCTATGGGCTCCGAAGGCAGAGGAACTGGGCCTGGACCAAGGCCGTCAGCTGCTTGTCTTCCTCAGCCCTCTCTGTGAACATTGTCAGCACTGCATCAGCAAGCTGACCACCATTGTCAGCCGCCACGGACTTGACACCGAGAACATTCACCTGGTCTTTATGGTGGTTGCGCAGAATGAGGAAGAGAACCCCCTGCTGCTGCCATATTTCTTCGAACAGGCGGGAGTTGAGGACCCGCATTACGACAGCATCCATCTTCCGGCAGCCGAGTTCATATCCATAACAAATGGAGTGATGCCGCTGGTCTGCCTCTTCGAAGACGGGGAATTGTTAGCTGAGTACGGGTATAACAGTCTGGATGAGAATGCCTTAGCTGCGTTTCTTGCGTTCGGTGACCAGACGCACGAGCAAGGCGGCGCCCAGCAGCAGGAAGAGTAGGGTGCAGCTGCGCCCAGTCATATCCCCATATTTCACAAAGAAAGTTTCGCGCCCGCAAAGCCTTACGCTGCCGTCGAGCGTCTCCTTCTGCCACCAGTTGCTGCGCGCGACTATGCGGCCCTTGCTGTCTATGAAGGCGCTGATGCCGGTATTGCCGCAACGGGCTATCCAGCGTCTGGTCTCTATGGCCCTGAGACTTGCGTAGCTCAGGTGCTGACGGTAGCCGGCTGTGTCCTTCCACCAGGCGTCATTCGTAATTATGGCCAGCATCTGCGCGCCCTTCCTCACATAGTCGCAGCAATATTCGCCGTATATGGATTCGTAACATATCACCGGCGCGACGGCGATTTTCGCACTGTCGCAAGGCGCGTACAGCAGCCCCCTCTCCTTCTGGCCTATGCAGCGGCCCATCACTCCGCCCAGCATATCGTCGATCTTGCAGAACAGTTTCGGGTACGGCGTCATCTCCACCGCGACGACCAGTTTGCTTTTGTGATATATCTGCGGCTCGCTTTTCCCGTCAAGCAGCAGGGCCGAATTGTGCGATTCCACCCACATCCCGTCCCGCAGGCGTCTGGCCGTAGGGGAGGGTTTCGTTTTCGAGGATATATATTCGTAGCTGCTGGCCCCGACTATCAGGCTGACGTCCTCGCAGCCGCGTATTTCGGAGTTCAGACGCTCTACAGTAACGCTGCCCAGCCGGCCGTCCATAAGGAACACGTCGTTCGTGAAGGTCTCCGGAGCCAGTATCAGCAGCGGCCCCTTCCCGCCGTGTGCCGCGATGCCTTCGCGAATCTGCCCGCAGAGTATGTCGGTCTGCTCGCTCTGGCTGAGATATTCGAATTTGTGGTAAGGGTCTATGTTCGGCTGCGCAATGAAGACCTCCGCTTCGGGGCCCTCGTCCATAGGTGCCTTCCAGAGATGCAGGGAGAAGGCCGGCGGGAATATGAAAAGCAGCAGCAGGCCTGCCGGGGCGGCGAGACGCGCCTTCAGATTCCAGTTCTGCCAGCTGCGTTCACGTATGCAGACCGAGCAACCGAAAATGGCGAGGTTGCAGAGCCAGATCCATAGCGAGCCGCCGAGTGTTCCGGTATATTCGTACCACTGTATCCATTTCAGACTGCGGGCGAAGGCGTTGCCCAGCACCAGCCAGGGCCAGGAAATCTGTGCGTCGAAGTACATCCTCTCCCATGCTATCCAGGCGCAGAAGAGGAATATATATGGAATGCTGCCTCTGAAACGTCTGCGGCAGAGCCGGAAGAGGGCGAAGACCACTGACATCTGGAAGGCGTTGGCCACGCTTGCAAAGATTCCGCCGCCTACGGTTGCATTGCACACCCACCAGGTGGTCAATGCATTGAAAATCAGGAAACAGCCGTAGTGGACGAGCCAGAAATGCTTCATTCCGGAGTCGTTCGCCAGCTTCTCGGCCCAGAGCAGAGGCACCAGGGCGAAGAGGGAAACCCAGCCGAGATGGGGAATCAGGAACGGCAGGGAGAGCAGAATGGCCGAAATTCCCCCCAGAAGCACAATCGAAGCGTTGCTCTTATTCTTCATATCTGACAAAGATATCAAATCTTTTAATACCTTTGCGAAATGATTCTGGATATCTTGAAGGCAATGCTCGTGGGAGTCTGTGCATCGGTACCTGTAGGGCCGATAGCGATTCTCGTTATCCAGAAAAGTCTGAGCAAGGGACACAAGGCCGGTTTCATCACTTCGCTTGGCTCCGTGTTCGTGGATACCGTCTTTTCCATAATCGCAATCTTCGCCCTTGCCTTCGTGCAGGATTTCCTTGCACGCAATCACAACTGGATATCTCTCATAGGCGGAATCATAGTCATCATACTCGGGGCCTCGATGGCCTTCACCGACTCCAGGAAGAAACAGGAAAAGATAGAAGAGAGGCTGGAGGGAAAGGTCGGCCACAGGCGCAGAGCCAAGGCCAGCCCTTCGGATTTCGCCCAGTCAGTGCTGATGGGCCTGACCAATCCGGGTGCCATCCTGGTCATATTCGCTCTCTTCGCCTTCTTCGGCATCGGTGCCACCAATGCCCCTCACGAATGGAACGTCGCCCCGGTTGTGCTGGGAGTCGCCAGCGGTTCCGCAATTTACTGGTTCCTTATGACCTGGCTCATTTCCCGCTTCAGCGACAGGGTTGATGTGGACAAAATGGTGTGGGTCAACAGGATTACCGGAGTGATAGTGATAATCATAGGCCTGGCCTTTCTCTCCGACGGCCTTTTCCGTTTCATATTTCCGGGCAAGAGTCTTTTTTAACAATTTCTGGATATGCCGAAAAAACTCATAAAGAATATAGTTCTTATCTTCGTTTTCGTGGCTGCACTGCTCATCCTTAGTTCATGCATGCTCAGGTGGGTCACCAATCACGGGAAATGTATCGAAGCCCCTGATTTCACCTCTCTCACCCCTGCCGAGTGCGAAGTCCTTGCGAAGGAGAGCGGGGTCAGGGTCGAGGTGATAGACACCACCTACGTGCGTTCAGTGCGCCGCGGCTGTATCTTCACCCAGGATCCGGCTGCCGGTTCCATGGTCAAGAAGAACAGGAAGATACGTCTTGTCGTAAACGCCTCCGTGCCCCGCAAGGTGGCAATGCCCAATGTGGTGGAATGCCCTGTCAGACAGGCAGTTTCGGACCTTACGTCCAAGGGCTTCATTGTAGGCCGTCTCCAGTATGTGCCCGGTTATGACGACAGGGTGCAGGCCCAGCTGATCAACGGGAAGAATGTCGCACCCGGCTCCACTGTCGAGAGCGGCTCCGTAGTGGACCTGAGGGTTGGCTTCGATCCGCTCTGCTCCACCACTTCCGCACCTGACGTCAGGGGCAAGCGCTCCATCCAGGCCCAGAAGGAAATCAAGGAAAGGTCCCTGAACGTGCGCCGTCCCATATATGATTCCAGCGTACGGAGCTATGCCGACTCCATCAATGCCGTAGTCTGGCGCCAGACCCCGGAAGCGTTCACCACCAATCTCACCAAGGGCAGCGAGATGACCATCTGGCTCTCGGTCGATCCTGCCAAGACGGGACTCGAATAAAATGGCAGAGATGCAGGAGGATTTCTTCGACAATACAGCCCTTCCGGAAGACGAGGAGCAGGGGATGTTCGAGCACTACCGCTTCGACATCGCTGCGGGTCAGGAAGCGGTCAGAGTGGACAAGTGGCTCTCCACCCACATGGAGTACACATCCCGCCACCGTATCCAGCTGGCCATCAAGTCCGAGTATATCAGGGTGAACGACAAGGTCGTCAAGGCCAACTATATTGTACGTCCCGGCGATGTGGTGACCTTTGTGATGCCCTATGAGAGAAGGGGCCTGGAAATACTTCCGGAGGACATCCCGCTGAACATAGTCCACGAGGACGATGACGTGCTGGTCATTGACAAGCCGGCCGGGATGGTGGTTCACCCGGGTCACGGGCATTTCAGCGGTACGCTTGTGAATGCACTGGCCTTCCACCTTGGCATATCCCAGGGTCCTGACGCTCAGGATGAGAGAATGGGAGTGCTGGTACACAGGATAGACAAGGACACCTCGGGCCTGCTGGTGGTGGCAAAGAATGACGAGGCGCAGCTGAAGCTGGCCAGGCAGTTCTATGTCCATTCCATAGACCGCTGCTATGTGGCTGTGGTCTGGGGAAACATAAAGGAGGACGAGGGTACCATCACAGGAAATATAGGAAGGGACCCGTCGGACCGTATGCGTTTCAAGGTCTTCCCTGACGGAAGCGCCGGCAAGCACGCTGTCACCCACTACAAGGTGCTGGAGCGTTTCGGTTATGTCACTGTAGTGGAGTGCCGCCTGGAGACGGGCCGTACCCATCAGATACGCGTTCATTTCAACTACATAGGCCATCCGCTATTCAACGACGCCCGCTACGACGGGGCCGAGATACGCAAGGGGACCATATATGCGAAATACCGCCAGTTCATAGAAAACTGCTTCCGCATCTGTCCCCGCCAGGCCTTGCACGCCAGACAGCTTGGTTTCATTCACCCGGGCAACGGAAAGCATCTGGTATTCGAGTCACCGCTGCCCGAAGATATGCGCCAGCTCATAGACAAGTGGAGAAAATACTCCTCCAATATGTCCGAATGGGTTGCCGGAGAAGATTGACAAAATGAAAAGAACAGCTTTGTTTCCGGGGTCATTCGATCCCTTTACCGCAGGACATCTCAACATTCTGAAAAGAGCCCTGACTATGTTCGACGAGGTCGTCGTCGCCGTGGGCATCAACCAGGACAAGAGGGGATTCCTCTCCAACGGGAAGCGTCTAGAGATAATACGCCAGGCCATTGCCGGGATGGACAACGTCAGGGTCATAGAGTACGACAACCTGACTATCGACACCTGCAAGTCGCTTGGTATCAAGCACATAGTTCGAGGTGTAAGGAATATGCTCGACTTCGAGACCGAACGCTCCATTGCGGATGCGAACCGTCGTCTCGCTCCTGAAATCGAGACCATAATCATTCCTACCGCCCAGGAATTCGCCCACATCTCCTCCACAGCGGTGCGTGACATAATAAAACACAACGGGGACGCGAGCGCCTTCCTCCCGGACAATGTAAAGCTGCAGTGATGAACGTCAGGATAGAAGAAAGCTGGAAGGAAGCCCTGGCAGGGGAGTTCGAAAAGGATTATTTCCGGGAACTGGTTTCCGAACTGCACAGGGAGAAGGCGGCCGGGACCGTTATCTACCCACCCGGACCGCTCATTTTCAATGCCTTCGACAAGACTCCTCTTCCTTCCCTCAAGGTTGTCATTCTGGGTCAGGACCCCTATCACAACCCCGGTGAAGCTATGGGGCTGTCCTTCTCTGTGCCGGATGGTGTCAGAATCCCGCCCTCTCTGAGGAACATATTCAAGGAAATCGAAAGCGACCTGGGCATAAGAATGAGCGGAAGCAGCAATCTGGAACCCTGGGCCCGTCAGGGAGTGCTGCTGCTGAACTCCATACTCACGGTACGCGCCGGTGCCGCCGCCTCCCACCGCTCATTGGGCTGGGAGTACTTCACCGATGCCGTAATACGCTGCATATCGGAAAGATGCGAAGGCATTGTCTTCCTGCTCTGGGGACGCTATGCCCGTTCGAAGGCAGTGCTTATAGACAGCAGCCGCCATCACGTTCTGGAAGCGGCCCATCCGTCCCCTCTGGCCGGTGGCGCCTTCTTCGGCTGCCGTCATTTCAGCCGTACGAATGAATTGCTGATTGCGGAGGGCCGCAGCCCTATAGACTGGAAACTATAGTCCCCGTCCGCTTATCTTCTTCCCGGAGAGCTTCAGGATTACAGGCAGGCGGCTCAGGTCGAAGCTGTCCATCAGTTGCTGATGGGCTCCTTCATCCCATTCCTCCATTCGCTTGAGGTCTATGCAGAAAATCTTCACTCCCTTCATTCCTGCCGCCCTTTTCATCTCCTCGATGCAGCTGGAACAAGTCGGGTGATACAGAATGAGTATATCCGTCCCGGAAGGCAGACGGTCCAGGCTCGCAGTCCTCTCGGCGCGGAAACGTCCGTTGCGCAATACCTTTCCCCTTACCTTTACGGCAGGCAGCTCCGAGCCCGGGCAGGCCCTGTCGGCCAGTTCCTTCATTATCGCTGCCAAACCCAGTATCTGCAGGCTGTCGTCCGCAGTCTTCCAGACGTCAGGCCTTCCGTATATATATTTATCTACAAAAGGGGATACCGCCTCCCTGCAGGCCGGGTCGCCGCACACGTTCAGGTAGTGCAGCAGGTCGCCGCTCATCTGCTTGAAAAGCAGGGTGTCGCCGGCCTCCGCCAGTGTCCGCAAAGCTATATGGTCCGCCGCAGCGGCTATGTTTCCCGCGTCCAGTCTGCCGTTCTCTTCGATATATGAAGCGAAAAGCTGCTCATAAAAGCGCATGCTCTCTTCGGAACCGTATTCCATCACAACGGGTGCGAACATCTCCTCAAGCATTTTGTCCAGCGCGAAGCTGTCCAGCCCGCGTCCCACTATCGTACCCTCCGCATCCGCAAGGAAGAGCCTCGGCGTCTGCAGCACCCCGTAGAGCATCTGCCAGTCCTTCTCATCGTCCGGGCTCCAAAGCTGATGCACCTCCGTTGTCGCCACATTGAGTTTCAGCACCCCGTTGCAGACCTCTTCCCAGGCCGCCCTGTCGCCGTCGGTGCATATCGCGTAGAAATCGAGATCCGCGTCCCTGTTCTCCAGCACGCTGCGAAGCATGGCGCTCTCCACCTTGCACTTGGCGCAGTTGACTGAGTAGAAATATATTACCGACGCTTTCCCTCCCGTTGCCGGGTCTATGCGTTGCGGCTGCCCGGAGCCGTCGAAGGCCGTGAAAGCAGGCGCCTTGCAGCCTATGAGCGAATGGCGGTTGAAGTCGCAGAATATGCTTGCACTCAGATAGCTGAGTTCGTCGGGCATCGCCACTTCGCCGCTTGCGAACCATCTGTCGAATATATATATGGCTACGCTCTCGCTGCCCATAAGCTTGGACTTGCGGAAGCGGTCATATAGCCAGAGGGCGGTCTGCTGTCTGCGGGACGCGTCTTTGCAGCTGCCTATGAGAAAGTCGCATTCGCCGAACCTCACTTCGTCTGAAGCCGTTTCGAAGGCCTTGCAATACTCTTCAAGCAGGCCCTTGTCTATGCTCAGGCTGTCCTGTGCCCTGAGACACAGGCAGCAGAGGAGGCAGGCCAGCGCCGATGCCATCTTTCTCATAGCGTCTGTCAATAATTGAATACGTAATCCACAACGTCCTCTATGGTCTTGACATAGTGGAATTCAAGACCTTCCACATATTTGGCCTGAATATCCTCCACGTCCTTGCGGTTGTCCTCGCATATCACGATGGTGGACACTCCGGAGCGTTTGGCGGCGAGTATCTTCTCCTTGATTCCGCCTACAGGCAGTACCTTGCCCCTGAGGGTGATTTCGCCTGTCATAGCCACTCCGCTGCGTATCGCCTTGCCCCTGAAGGCTGATATGATGGAGCTGACCATAGTGACTCCTGCCGAAGGGCCGTCCTTAGGCGTCGCTCCCTCGGGTACGTGTATGTGCACGTCCTTGGCTGCGAATTCCTCGTAGCTGAGTCCTGTCATCTCAAAGTGCGACTTGATATACTGGTAGGCAATGGTCGCGGATTCCTTCATCACGTCGCCCAGGTTACCTGTCATGGTGAGCACGCCCTTGCCCGGGCTGACCGAACTTTCGACAAAAAGTATCTCTCCTCCCATTTCGGTCCATGCCAGGCCGGTTACGACACCGGGACCTTCGTTGCCTTTCTGCCTGTCGTGGAAAGCCACCGGCAGCCCGAGGTATTCCTTCAGCATTTCCGGCTTTATGCTCACGCTGCGCTTTTCGCCCGTGGCAATCTTGCGGGCCGTCACGCGGGCCACCTTGGCAATCTGCTTCTCCAGACCCCTGACACCCGACTCGTGGGTATATTCATCTATTATCGCGCGTATGGCGGCAGGGCTGTAGCGGAGCTGCCTGCGGTTCAGACCGTGTTCTTCAAGCTGCTTCGGCACCAGGTACTTCGCGGCGATCTGTTCCTTCTCTTCGGCGAGGTAGCCGCTGACGTTTATCATCTCCATCCTGTCCTTCAGGGCAGGCTGTATGCTGGAGATGTTGTTGGCCGTGGTTATGAACAGCACCTTGGACAGGTCGTAGTCTATGTCGAGGTAGTTGTCGTGGAAGGCCGTGTTCTGCTCCGGATCGAGGGCCTCGAGCAGGGCGGATGATGGGTCGCCCTTGAAATCGCTGGAAATCTTGTCGATCTCGTCGAGGACTATCACCGGATTGGAACTGCCTGCGCGGTTGATTCCGTTGAGTATCCTGCCCGGCAGGGCCCCGATGTAGGTCTTGCGGTGACCTCGTATCTCGGACTCGTCATGGGTGCCTCCCAGGGCGATGCGCACATATTTCCTTCCCAGAGCCCTGGCAATGGACTTGCCGAGACTGGTCTTGCCCACTCCCGGAGGGCCGTAGAGACAGAGTATGGGGGATTTCATATCGCCCTTGAGCTTGAGCACGGCCAGATATTCTATGATCCTGTCTTTCACCTTGTCCAGCCCGTAGTGGTCCTCGTCGAGCACCTTCTGGGCGTGCCTGAGGTCCAGGTTGTCCTCGGTGATGTAACCCCAGGGCAGGTCGAGCATAAACTCCAGGTAATTGTACTGTATGCTGTAGTCCGGGGAAGACGGGTTGTAGCGCTCAAGCTTGGACAGTTCCTTATCGAAAATCTTCTGGACCTCCGGGGACCAGATTTTCTCTTCAGCTCTCTTGCGCAGACGGTCGAACTCCTCCACGTCGTCCATTCCGAGCTCCTCCTGAATGGTTTTGAGCTGGTTGTTGAGGTAATACTCCCTCTGCTGCTGGTCTATCTCGCTCTTTACCTTGGCGTTGATGTCCTGCTTGATCTTCATCAGTTCCAGCTGGTTGTCCAGCTGTTTGAGCAGGGCCATTGCCCTTCGCAGTATGTCGTCCTCGGAGAGCAGCGCAATCTTCTCGGCATAGTTCTCCGTCTCCACCGTGGTCGCGATGAAGTTGGTGAGAAACTCGAGGTCATCGATGCTGCGTATGGCATTCACCGTCTCCTTTGGGATGAAGCCTCCCATTTTCATCAGGGATGCAGTCCTGTCTTTGATGGCGTCTGCAATCACCTTCGCCTCGCGGCTGTCATTGTCTGCCGTAATGTCAGTCCTGTATGACACCCTGCCATACATATAAGGCTCGTAGTCGAGTATCTCGTCGAGGTGGAAGCGCCTCAGGCCCTGCATTATCGCGGTGATGGTTCCGTCCGGCATCTCGAGGGTTTTCATCACCCTTGCCACGGTGCCGTAGGGATACATATCTTCAATATGCGGGTCCTCGACGCTGAGGTCGTTCTGCGGCACGGTGCCTACGAACATATTGTGCTTTTCCGCGTCTGAGATGAGCCTGATGGACTTTTCGCGTCCTATTGTTATAGGATAGATGCTCCCCGGGAAGAGTACGGCATTCCTGAGTGCCAGTATGGGGAGGTTGTCCGGAAGGTCTTTCTCATCCACTTTCGGCAACCCCTCTCCCTGCATGACCGGGATGATGTTGACCTCCGCTCCCTGGGGAGGCAAGAACAGTTTGTCTGTATCTGTCATATCGTATTTATTCTAACTCCTTTATCTATACTGCAAATATAGGGCGAAATTTCATTGATTTTTTTGCATATTGAAAAAATAGCCGTAATTTTGCAAGGTTGTATCGACTGACAGAAACATAAAAATTAACGAATATGACTAAAGCAGAAATCGTAAAAGCAATTGCAGACGAAAGCGGAATCGAGAAGACTCAGGTACTCGCTGTAGTCGAGGCCTTCATGGAAGTTGTAAAGAAATCCCTCGTGGCAGGCGAGCCTGTCTATCTTCGTGGTTTCGGCAGCTTCATCATCAAGCACAGGGCAGAGAAGGCAGCCAGGAACATCACCAGGAACACCACCATCACCATACCTGAGCACAATATTCCTGCTTTCAAGCCGGCCAAGACCTTCTTCGAGGATGTTAAAGCTAGCAAATAATTAAGTATAACAATATAAACACGCAAGATTATGCCAAACGGAAAGAAGCACAAGAGGCATAAAATGGCAACTCACAAGCGCAAGAAGAGACTGCGCAAGAATAGACACAAGAAGAAATAATCTTGCAGTGTCTGCCATTTTTTAGCAGCTGCTAATTGAAAGGCTGGCCTGAACGTGGCCGGCCTTCGTTTTTGTCAAAACCATGGAATCTGAAAAAACGGAGAAATCAGAAAAGGATCTGATCGTTGACGTGAAGTCAAGCGAGGTTTCGATAGCCCTGATGGAGAATCACCGGCTCATCGAACTTGACCGTCAGTCCAGCCAGGGCCCCAGTTTCAATGTCGGGGACGTGTTCCTCGGAAAAGTCAAGAAACTGCTCCCTGCACTGAATGCCGCCTTCGTTGACATCGGGGATGAGAAAGAGGCCTTCGTGCACTATCTCGACCTCGGCCTGTATTTCAGGGCCTTCGACGAGTTTGTAAAGCGCATTAACCCCAACACGCACAACATCCACAAGGGCATCTATTCTCACATCAAGCTGGGAGAGCCGCTTGGAAAAGATGGAAAGATCGAGGATGTCCTCAGCGTGGGTCAGATGATAGCAGTACAGATTGTCAAGGAACCGATATCGACAAAGGGCTCCAGACTGACTGCTGAGATTTCATTGGCAGGACGAAACATTGTATTGCTCCCTTTCGCAGAGAAAGTGAGCGTATCCCAGAAAATCTCTTCGAAGGAAGAGAAGAAGCGATTGGAGCTTCTTGTCAGGAACATTCTCCCGAAGAACTACGGTGCAATCATCCGCACGGCAGCGGAAGGCAAGTCGGCCTCCGTGCTCGATGCAGAGCTGATGTCCCTGGTCGAAAAGTGGGAGGAGTCCTGGAAGAAACTCGCCCGGTCCAAGACCGTGCAGTTGCTGTTTACCGAATACAGCAAGACCACAGTGGTGCTGAGGGACCTTCTGAACGATTCCTTTACCAATATCCACGTCAATGACGAGGCGGTGTATGAGGAAATCAGAAAGTACATCTCGCTCATATCTCCGGAACAGGAGAAGATTGTCCATCTCTATGACGGCAAGACTCCTATCTTTGACAATTTCGAGGTCACCCGGCAGATAAAGAGTTCCTTTGGCAAGGTGGTTCCCATCAAGCAGGGCGCATATCTGGTGATCGAGCACACAGAAGCCTTACACGTGGTTGACGTGAACAGCGGTACCCGCTCGAAGAACAAGGAGCAGGAGCAGAACACTTTCGACGTCAACTGTTATGCGGCTGAGGAGATAGCCCGCCAGATGAGGCTCCGTGACATGGGAGGCATTGTGATAGTGGACTTCATCGATATGGAGACCAGCGAGCACAGGAATGCACTCTACAAGTACATGCAGGAGCTTATGGAGGGGGACAGGGCAAAGCACAATGTGCTGCCTCTGACCAAGTTCGGCCTGATGCAGATCACCCGTCAGAGGGTGCGCCCGGCCACGGAGATAGAGACCCTTGAGGTCTGTCCCGTATGCCACGGCACAGGCAAGATTTCCTCAAGCGTCGTGATTGATGACGACATCGAGCGCCACCTGGCCGATATCGTCGCCGACAGGAAGCCCGCTTCGCTTACGCTCAAGGTGAGCCCCATACTGGGATCCTATCTTACCAGGGGACTGTTCAAGTCCATTCTGTCCCGCTGGAAGAAGAAGTACAAGTGCAAGATTGCACTTGAGGAAGTCACGGACTTCACCGTCCTGCAGAATGAATTTTATGATGAGAAAGGAGTCAGGCTCGAATAGCCTGACTTTTTTTTGCCGC
>SAMEA3663036__coassemble_379_pt1 | contig 21379 bp, 16 predicted proteins | sample SAMEA3663036__metabat2_high_PE_032 | metagenome-assembled genome bin SAMEA3663036 (sample SAMEA3663036) | pig gut metagenome | biome: pig gut; feature: pig-associated habitat; material: faeces | place: France | collected 2012 | reverse complement strand
TCCTTCGCGCACCAGTATATCGCAAGCTGCTCGTTCTTCTCCTCCTTGTCGTCGTCCAGGTCGTCGATCTCATCTTCGGAGAGCGCCTTCTTCTCCACGGCGGAGAAATCCCTGTCGAGGGATTCTATGTCTATGCCGAGATCATCCTCGTCGTGGGTGATAATTGCGACGTACTTCTCGGTGTGGGTGATGCTTATGTTGGTGACGCAATTCTCAAGATAAGGCTTGCCGTTGTCGTGGTGACTCAGATACACCTTCTCCTCGAAAACCTCGTTGAGCAGGGCGCGCACCGCAAGTTTCTGCTTGCGGAGCGATTCGCTGCGTATGAGCGATATTTCCTCCATCTCGTCGGTAGGGACGGAGCACATTTCGATGAGTTCCTGCTCGGTCTCGGTTATCTGCCAGACCGAAATTTCAGCTTTGTTTTCGAGTTTCTTTCTTAAATATAGGCCCATATAGGAAATTATAATGTACAACAAAAGAACCGCCTCTCCGTCGGGAGAGCCGTCACAAATTCATCCGTCTGACTGCGTGGGCACGACAACGGGTCGTCAGATTTCTGATCCGTCGCAGCTGCAAGAATTATTGGACTGGGAGGTTCCACTTCTATCAATTTGCTAATTCAGCGGCAAATATAAGAATATTTTAATTCCATTCCATCAAATTTGCTATCTTTGTCGTGTTTTGAAAAGGACCCTGCCGGAAGGCAGTCCGGAAGAGTATTGAATTTTTTAACAGATACAAGAAAATGAAGTATTTAACTGACGAGAAACTCGTTATCGTAGGCGCCGGCGGAATGATCGGCTCCAACATGGCTCAGACCGCCCTTATGCTCGGCCTCACTCCTAACATCTGTCTTTACGACATCTTCGAACCGGGTGTTCACGGTGTAGCTGAAGAGATGTATCACTGCGGATTCGAAGGCGCAAACATCAGCTGGACCACCGATCCTGCAACCGCCTTCACCGGTGCCAAGTACATCATCTCCTCAGGCGGCGCTCCACGCAAGGATGGCATGACCCGTGAGGACCTGCTCAAGGGCAACTGCCAGATCGCAGCCCAGTTCGGCGACTACATCAAGGAATATTGCCCTGACGTAAAGCACGTGGTAGTTATCTTCAACCCTGCAGACGTGACCGCTCTCACCGCACTCATCCACTCCGGACTGAAGCCTGAGCAGCTCACCTCCCTCGCAGCCCTCGACTCCACCCGTCTCCAGAGCAACCTTGCAAAGGAATTCGGCGTACCTCAGAGCTCAGTTACCGGAGCCCACACCTACGGTGGACACGGCGAGCAGATGGCAGTCTTCGCTTCCCAGGTGAAGGTTGACGGCAAGCCTCTTTCCGAAATGGGTCTCTCCGCAGAGAGAATGGCAGAGATCAAGCAGAACACCATCCAGGGCGGTTCCGCAATCATCAAGCTCCGTGGCCGTTCTTCGTTCCAGAGCCCTGCCTACTGCTCCGTGAAAATGATCGAAGCTGCAATGGGCGGCGCACCGTTCACCCTTCCTGCAGGCACTTACGTAAACTGCGAGCAGTTCAAGAACGTCTTTATGGCAATGCCTACCACCATCGACAAGAGCGGCGTTCACTTCGTTCAGCCTAAGGGCACCGAGGAAGAGCTCGCAGCTCTCCAGGCTTCCTACGAGCATCTCTGCAAGATGCGTCAGGAAATCATCGACCTGGGCATAGTTCCGCCTGTATCAGAGTGGAAGAGCCTCAACCCTAATCTCTAGGATTTTCACTGAAAGACCGTCCCTGGACATCGGGGACGCTACGATAAGCGGAGGTGACCTCTACAGGTCATCTCCGTTTTTTCGACAGGAGTTCCTGCAGGTCGAAGCGCAGGGCCACGATCTGGCTTCCTCCGCTGTACCGCCCGTTGAAATTGAAGCGGGCTGCTATTTTCATATACAGTCCCGGAGCTATGCGCGGTTCCCAGAATATGTCTATGCGCTCATACAGGGCCGGGACATCGATCGCGGCCCCGGCCGGACGCACGCGGTAGTAAGGATCGCCCATATAGAGTCCGCTGCCGTACTTGAAGCCACCCGCATCAAAACTGTCATACAGAGGCATCAGATCGCGGCCATAATACAAAGTGTTCCTCAGACTGAGCTTCCACTTCCTGAGCTCGAAGGTGAACTCCCCTCCCTGCGGGCACTGGTAACGGCCCACGTTTATCCTGTCCCTCTGGAAAGACTGAAGGTAGGCAAAAGAGAACGAGAGCCTGTCAAGGGGAACAAAAGGCGCGAGGTCGAACTCTATCCACGGACTGAGAAGCACATTGTCCACGACTCCCCTGACCTCCAGACTGTTGGCATAATGGTACATATAGCCCGAATATCCCATACGGAGCCAAGGCCACGGTTCGGCGCTTCCGGCGGTGAAGATCATAAAACGTTCGCGGCGGCCCTTGCCTATCTGCCCGAGCCAGTCCACGCCGAGCTCATAGCTGGAACGGGGACGTTCGAAACGCAGCAGAAGGCCCTCGATATTGGGATCGTAAAAACGCAAGGAGTCGCTGAGGAAGGCCTCGCTGTAGCCGGCCCGGCTCTTGTTGCGGGAAAAGACTCCCGCAGTCATCTCCATCGAGCACTTTTCGCTGAGCTGTTTCTGAAGCGAATAGTAAAGGGTGAGTTCACCCAGCATATCGGCGGCCTTGCGGCCCGAGCCGAAATCGGCCGTCACATCGGCGCCCAGCATCACACGGTGAGTGGCCTCTCCCCGGAAGCCATATCCATTCGCGGCATCGCCTGTAACGGCGCGTATGCCTATTTCCGGACTGAGGCGGAAAGCGAAAATGGTCATAGACGGCGTGAACATATCCCCCGAAGAGGCGTTCTCGCGATTGTCGAAACGCATCGAAGAGGCGAGGTCGTAGTCGAAACGCAACTGCGCCCCGGCCGGGACGCAAAGCAGAAGCAGGACCGGGACGAGGGTCAGCGCGAAGGCTTTCACAGCTGTTACGGGGCCTCTCATCTGAGTATCTGGGCCAGGAAACGGTTGGCTCCCGGCTTATACGGCTCTTCCACAAGATAACCGCACTCCGGACACCAGCCTCCGCCGAGCAGGACATATTCGAGGGAGGAGCTGAAACGGTGGCCGTGCTCACACTCCCACTCGAAGAGGGCACCCGGAGTCCAGGCTCCGCTCTCACCTGCCGTGGCAGGGTCGGAAGGCCCCAGGAAACGGCCTCCGCGGAAGGCTGCGGCAGCCTCCAGGGCGGCCGTGTCGAGACAGTGTATGTCCACGGATTCGTCATAGCCGTGGTCGAGCACAAGGGCCTCTCCGTCGGCGCTGGCCTTGGCAAGGTCTTTCTCCACATAGCCCGGACGCATCTGGGCCCAGGAGCGTATGCTGCGGTACTCCTCGAGGGAGCCGTAATAGGCGGCCAGCTTACCCGGGTCATTCTTTACCCAGTCCTGGGTACCCATGCCCTTCTCGAAGGCATAGGGCTTCATGAACATGCGTACGGCCCAGGCCGGAGCGAGGAAGGCGAGACTGTAGAACCAGGGCAGTCCCTTCTTCAGGCGGACGAAATACTCATCAACCGGGATATTAGCCCTGAAATGGAGATACTTTTCAAGCTCGTCCGCATCCTCGTACCACATTCCGTGGAAATTCCGGGTGGCGAACCATTCCGGCTTGAAGACCTTTTCGGGGCCGGGGAGGCCCAGGGCCGCGAGCATACGGCTCTCGAACTCATAATTGGTCATCCTGTATTCCGGACCGCTGGATATGTTATAGAAACGGTTCCAGAACTCTTCCGGCACGTCGTCCTCGACCACATTGGCGAGAAGCCGGCCCGAATCCTCTATGGTGGCCCACTCCAGACCTCCCCTCACGGGAACGTGGAAAGCGGTGGGATTCACGGCCTTCAGTATGCCTCCGTAGAGTATGCCGCTCTGGCGCAGGGACACCCAGTGCTTCAAGCCCGAATCGCAGATTATCTTCTCGGCCATGCACTTTGATACCGAATACATGTCGTAAAGACTGGCCCTGACAGGGTCGCCGCAGCGGCCCCAGAGCAGCTCGCCCATGCGGTTGCCGTACTGCGCGACAGAACCTATATATACAAGTCTTATCTCGTCCGCATTCTCCTGTTCGAGAATGGAGTTCACTATAAGACGCGCCGATTCGACGTTCGTGCGGAGGGTCTTTTCAGGGAAATAGTCCGCCGCTGGGCTGACCATACCGCCGACGTGGAGTACGAAATCGGCCCCTGCTACGCCCTTGCGTATGGATTCGGGATCAAGCAGGTCGCCCCAGATTATGCTCAGATCGGGATTGTCGAGATAGGGAGCGAGTTTCTTCCTGTTCTTCTTGCTTGGACGGGCCAGGATACGGATGTGGAAGCGGTCGCTCTTCTTGAGCAGTTCCTGCAGTCCCTGCCAGCCCATATTGCCTGTGGCACCGGTCAAAAATACTGTTTTCTTCATAGCGGATATATGTTATCGCGGTCTGAGCCATTGCTCCGGATTCTGCGGAGTCTGTTCCTTCCAGACCTGGAAATGCAGCTCGGTCTGGCCTGCAATGGTGTCCACCGAGCCTATCTTCTGCCCGGTCTTGACCTTGTCTCCGGCCTTTACCGAACAATATTTAAGTTTGCAGTAGAATGTGAAGTAATTGCCGTGCTGCACGAGCACGCATTTGTTGTAGCCCGGCATAACCACAATCTGGCGCACCTCGCCGTCAAAGACCGCCTTTACCTCGGCTCCCGAAGCCATGGCTATGTTGATGCCGTTGTTGAAAGGCAGCTTTACCGTGGTGAAGACCGGATGGAAGCGCTGACCGAAATGATCGGTCACCGTGCCGTCCGCAGGCCATGGGAGCTTGCCCTTATTCTTGGAGAACTCGGCCGCGAGGGTGTAATCCACAGGCCTGGCTTTCCCGGCCGTGCCCTTGCCGCCGCTGTTTGCGCGTATGAGTCTCTCTATCTCCCGGTTCAGGGCCTCAACCTCCTTGCGTTTGGCGGCGAGCTCTTTTTCGTAACGCTTGCGGTCCCGCTTGAGCGTCTCCACCAGACGGCGGGACTCTTCCTCCTCCTGCGACAGGGCCTTCACCGCCAGGGAGTGCTGGGAACGCACTATATCCGCATCGTTGCGCAGACGGCGCAGGGCGAGCTTCTCCTCCTCCAGTCTCTCCCTTTCCTCGCGTATCTTCAGCGCCTGTGCGTTCAGCGAGGAGGACATATCTCTGAAATATGAGTAGCGCCGCCACGCCTGGCCGAGGTTTTCGCTGGCCAGTATATACATATACCACACACGGGCGTCGCGGTTCTTGTACACGGCATATACGAGGCGGGCGTAGTAGGCTTCCAGACTGTCCAGACGCGCCTCCAATGCCGCTATCTCTTTGGTTTTCAGACTTATGGAACGGTCGTATGAACGCACCTGCTCCTCGCTGCGGCTAAGCAGCTCGCGTCTCATCGACACCTTCTTCTGCACCAGTGTCAGGCTGCCCAGAGCGCTGCGGCTCCTGGATTCGTTGTCGCCCAGCTGCTTATCCAGCAGGGCTATCTCTTTTTCGAGACGGGCCTTGCGCGCTTCCTGGCTCCTGGTGTTCTGGGCCTGGAGAGGAAGGGCAAGCAGCAGGGCCGCCACAAGTGTTATGAGACGCAGCTCCTTCATCTTCCGTTTGCTTCGCGCCTTCTGGCAACCCTCTCCTCCAGGTCCGGTATGTCCTGCTTCCAGTCTTTCTGGAGAATCTGGTCCCAGTACATAAATGCCAGGTCATACTCTCCGAGGGAGTACAGCACCTCGGCATAATGGTCCATAGACACGACGCTCTCCTTCGCTCCATAGAGCATTGCGTGCTTGAAATGGCTCTTGGCCTCACTGTCTCGGCCCTGGAGATGGAGTATCCAGCCGTAGGTGTCCAGATAGGTCGGGTTGTCCGGCTCTGCGGCCACTGTCCTGGCACTCATTGCCAACGCCTTGCGCAGCTTGCGTCCTTCGACACTGAGGAAATAGGCGTAGTTGTTCAGCGCCGGCAGGTAATCCGGGTCTATGGCCAGGGCCTTTTCATAGCATTTGAAGGCCTTCCCGTCCTCCCCGGCAGCGTGGTAGGCATCTCCCTTGCCGGTGTAGGCGGACACCCGGTCCTCATCCGTGGCGGCCTTATGGGCTATAACACTGTCGTAAGTTGCCTGAAGCCCCTCCCAGTCCCTGAGCCAGTAGCAGGCTCCGGACTTGTAGTCGTAAAAGTCCAGACGATCCGGAAACTGCTCTATGCAGCGTTCCGCCTCCTCTTTCAGGTCCTCCCAGCGCTTGCAGAAAAACAGGAAGGAACAATAGTTGCCCCTTGTGTCGAAATCATCCGGAAAGTTGAGCGCATTGCGGCGGAAGCAGCTGTCAGCCAGGGCGGTCCTCTCCGTGGCAAGGTAATACAATCCCACCGCCACATTCACCGAACTGTCCCGTCTGTGGGTTGACAGGGCTGCATCGTACATAGCGTCCAGCTCCTTGCCGTAAACGCGGAAAAACTTGCCGTCCAGACGGCTTGTGAGCGCCTTCAGATACTCTGCCTTGCCGCGTGGCAACACGGTCTCGCGGGACATGAAGTCCGTTATAGTCGGGAAATATTCACTGAAACGCGCCGTCATACGGTAGGTTTCCGCCTTGCCCAGAAGCGCCTGCGCGCAGTCGCCGTCCAGGGAAAGGGCCTCGTCATAGAAGGCCAGGGCGCTGCTGTCACGGTACAGGGACATTTCGTAGTCGCCCAGCATCGAAAGCACCTGGGGCGAGGCATATTCCCGGCTGTAGGCGAGCAGGCAGTCGTGCGCTTCCTCCGGCCTGCGCAACTGCAGCAGCAGCTGGTAGCGCGTGACCACAGTAGGGTCGGACTTTCCCGACACGGCCTCCAGACTGTCCAGCATGCCAAGGGCTTTCTCGTAGTCTCCCTGGGATATGTATATGTCCACCAGACTGTAGTAGAGTTCGCTTTTCTTCGGGAAATCGCGCAGCAGAGACTCGTATATCTCCCCCGTGAGCTCCGGACGGTCTGTGGCGGCATAGAACTGGCCCAGTCGGTAACGGTACCAATAGTTGGACGGATCCAGTGCAGCCGCTTTCCCGAGCGCCAGTTCGGCAGTCTCATTGTCCTGCACATATATACTGCTCATACCCAGATAGAACCAGGCGGCATCGTTGTCCGGCGCCTTCCTCAGCAAACTGCGGAAAAAGTCGGCCGACTGCCGATACTCCCCGTTGTTGAAGAGATCGACACCGATCAGGACGGCATTCTCAAGCATCCTTGGCGACGGGACGGCTCCGGCATTCTGCGCCGGGGCTGCAGCCGATGCGGCAAAGAAAAGTGCCGCAGACAATATATATCTTAAAATCCTGTGAAGCATATTCACACAAAAGTACGCATTTTTTTTGATTATCTTTGTCAACGCTGACGGGGCCGCTCCCGGGGACGCATGCAACGTTTTGAGGGCTGCGCGCATCTTTTCCGGGTCGAGACCCCAGGGCAAGGCAATTTGAACGACGGATATTCATACGAACTGCTCGAATCCTGCAAAAAGGGGGATCGCAAGGCGCAAAAAAGTCTCTATGACCTGCTTGCGCCCAAGATGATGGCTTTGTGCATGCGTTATGCCGGCAGCCGCGAACTCGCTGAAGACCTGCTTCAGGACGGTTTCGTGACCCTCTTCTCGAAAATGGGAAACTTCAAGAACGAAGGCTCGTTCGAGGGTTGGGCTAGAAGGGTTTTCGTGACTACCTGCCTGATGTACCTGCGCAAAAACGATGTGCTCAGGATGAGCGAAGACATCAGCGAAGCCAGGAAACTGAGCAGCAGTGAACCCGGGCAGATGGAAGAGATAAGCTACCGGGAGCTGATGTCCCTGGTAATGGAACTGCCGCCGGGATTCAGGGCCGTATTCAATATGTATGCGGTCGAGGGATACTCCCACAAGGACATTTCCGAACAGCTGGGAATCTCGGAGACCACATCCCGGACACAGTTCAGCAGGGCCAGGACCTGGCTGCGCAAACGATTGGAAGAAAAGAACAATGGAAGATAACAGATTCGATCTCGAAATACGCTCGATGCTTGAGAATGCCCGGGAGGACGTTCCCGAGGGTCTTTGGCAGGGCATCGAGAGCAGGCTTCCGGCCCCGGCAAAAGCCAGGCCGGCGGCAATCTGGTGGAAAATAGCTTCCGCAACGGGCGCCGTGGCTGCAGCCGTGGCCCTTACCGTCTTCTTCAGCACCCGCCCGGTGGTGCAGAACCCCGTGGACATAATCCCGTCGCAGGATTCCGGCCTCTCACAGCTCATGGAAACTCCTCTTGCTCCCGAGACCGGAAATCTGAAGCCGCTTTCCATCGGCCAGGTCCTCAGAGAGAGCTTTCCTGAAAATGACGGAAAGACTTTCACTGAGACTTCCGGAGAGTGTGTTGTGGAAGAGAATGCCGCAGCTGGAACGGCCGGGAAGGAAGAGACAGCCCCGGCAGCCGGAACGGAAGAAACAGCCGTGGCAGATGAAACGGCAGTGAGGGAAGAAAACACGGCCGAAAACTGGATAAGGAAGTACGAAAGCGCGGACTTCGACGAAAGGGGCGAAGAACTGCAGAGAAGCCGGAAAGAAAAACGGGGAGTGGTACTCTCGGCATACGCAGATGCCCTGAGCAACAGCAATACCGCCAAGGCCTCGGACATCAATATGCTGAAGAGGCCGGCAGTGCCTCAGGCCACCACCATAGAAGAGACTGGAGAATCCCGTTACGCCATTCCGGTGGCAGCGGGAATAGGGCTGCGCTTCGACGTGAGCAAGCGCTTCTCCATAGGCACGGGAGTCAGCTGGTCCTACCTTACCCGCAGCTTTTCCGGCCAGTTCAACGAGCTGGACGCCGATGGGGCCATAATCAGCCAGACCGGCTACACCAACATACGCAACAGCCAGCACTACATAGGCATACCGCTGAATCTCTATGTCGATATCATACGCAAGGACTTCATCGACTTCTACGCCTATGCCTCCGGCAGCGCGAACTACTGCCTGAGCAACCGCTACCAGATGGACAAGAGCAAGAGCTACAGTCCGGAAGGCAGCAACTGGCAGTTCTCAGCCGGGATAGGCATGGGAGTGGAATTCATTGCGGCAAAGAAGGTCGGCTTCTACATAGACCCAAGCCTCAACTACTGGTTCACCGCAGGAGAGGTCAGCAACATACGCACCCGCCAGCCGCTTATGCTGGGCCTCGAACTGGGAATACGCCTGCATATCTAGAAAACGATGCAACTGAAAATAGAAAAACTGAGCGATATAGACCGCGTGGCCGCCGAATTCCTGGCTGCCATAGGAGACAGACGTCTCATAGCCCTCCGGGCCCCTATGGGTGCGGGCAAGACCACCTTCACCACGGCAATCACCCGCTGCCTGGGCGTCAGGGACGCCGTATGCTCGCCCACCTTCACCATAATCAACGAGTACCTCACCGCAGCGGGAGAACCGATGTACCACTTCGACTTCTACCGCATAAACCGCCTCTCCGAAGCGATGGACCTCGGGCTGGACGACTATTTCTACAGCGGCTGCCTCTGCATTATGGAATGGCCTGAGAACATCGAAGAACTGCTGCCCGAAGAAACCCTCGACGTAAGCATAAAAGTCAATTCCGACGGAAGCAGGACCATCGAATTCTCAGTGAGATAGCAGATACTTTCCCGACGAACCCCTTCCTATGACGAGCTGCTCGACCCTGCCGTTCAGCCCGAGACTCACTGTCTTGCCATCATCCCACAGACCGGCCACCCCATCCTGCAGCACGACAGGGAATATGAGTCTGCCATAGCGGAAGGCCATCTCCAGACCGGGAGAAGGGCGCAGACCCTCCGGCAGCGGCTCCGTACCCGCATCCCCCATCAGAGCCCAGCGGCCGTCAGCCGTCCGTCCCAGCGCCCTCACAGACATTCCGTCGCAGCAGGAGGCCAGGCGGGTAAAGGCCACTCCGCTTTCCAGCAGCAGTTCCCCGTCCGCGAGAATCTCGTAATGCCCGGATGGGCTCTCCCTCTCCACCAGGACCTTGCGTCCCCCGTAAAGCAGACCTATGTAGCGATAGGGTTCCATTACGGCTTTCAGAGGAGGACTGTCCACGTCCCCCACCGCCGAATATTGCCAGCCCTTGTAGATGAATTCCGCCAGAAGCCACAGCTCGCCGCCCATAGTGTGGGCCCTCATACTGTCCATATCCGAAAAGGCGTCCCTGTCAAGCAATCTCTCCCCTCCGTCCCACACCGTACCCACGCGACTGCCGCCGACGTCGAAACAGAGCCGGCCCAGATCCTCGTAGAAGCCCGATTCCGGCCAGCAGCCCTCATAGCTGCGCAACAGTTTCCCATCCTTGCGCAGACAGAGCGAACTGCCGTCCCTGGCGGTACAGAGACAATAGAGCGAGCGTCCGGAGACGGCAAGGTCCCAGACCAGCTCCTCGCCCTCCCAATCCAGGCACAGCTCCCCGTCACAGCGCAGCAGACTTCTGCCGGAATCGTAAAGCAGGTCGAAGATATGCCCTCCGGCCACGATGACTGAAGCCCAGGAATCCCTGTCCTCCAGCAGCACTATTATCTCCCCGTCACAGAGCAGGGCCGGGTGTCCCCTGTCCACGGAACAGGTGTCCAGCTGCCAGGCACAGCCCTCCGGATAAACATAAGCGGACATCCATATATGGGAGTCTATGTCCTCCCTCTCTTCGATCTCCTTTCCGGACTCCTCCCCGCGGAGATCCAGCTCGCGGCTGTCGCAGCCGGCCGCCAGGGCAAGCAGGCAGACCAGCGCGGTGAAACTTCTTAGTTTGTCGATTGTTGCAGCCATCTTAATGATTGGTTTTGAAGATTACTCAATATTCCAAGGCTTTCTCCCTGTCCAGGAAACGGTAGGAGGCGGCCTCCATCAGCTGCTCCATGCCTATGGTTTCCCTCCCCTCGAGGTCCGCTATGGTGCGGGCCACCTTGATTATGCGGAAATATGCCCTCATAGAGAAGCCGAGCTTGTCCACAAGCCGTGTCAGCGCCGCGGCGGACTCCGTGTCCAGAGGACAATACTCCCTGACCATGCGGTTGTTCATCTGGGCATTGGTACTGATGTTCTCCCCTGCGAAACGCTCCTGCTGTATGCGCCTGGCCGCACTCACCCTCTCAGCAATGGCCGAACTGGATTCGCCCTTCCCCTTCGCGGCAATAGAGGAAGGCGGAACGGGAGCCAGCCTCAGCTGGATGTCTATCCTGTCCATCAGAGGCCCGGAAAGTTTGGAGATATAGCCGGCACGGCGGGAGGGTGTGCAGCAGCAGCGGTCTCCCACCCCGTAATAGCCGCAGGGGCAGGGATTCGACGCCGCCACAAACATAAAGGAAGCCGGATAGCTGACCTTGCTCCTCAGGCGGGATATGGTCACCTGTCTTTCTTCCAGAGGGGCCCTGAGGGTCTCCACCAGGCGTTTCGGCGCCTCTCCCAATTCGTCCAGGAAGAGCACTCCGTTATGGGCAAGGCTTATCTCTCCAGGGATCAGCACATCGGTACCCCCACCCACCATTGCCGGGATGGAGGCGCTCAGATGGGGTGCCCGGAAAGGGCGGTTCCAGATCAGCCCCTCTCCCCTGGTCTTCCCTGCCACCGAATAAATCTTGCTGGTCTGTATGGCCTCCTGCACACTCATAGGAGGGAGTATGCCGGCCAGGGCATTGGCCAGAGAGCTCTTTCCAGAACCCGGAGGCCCTATCATTATCACATTGTGACCGCCGGCGGCAGCCACCTCAAGTCCTCTCTTCGCGCCCTCCTGGCCTATTATTTCCGAGAAATCGATGGCGGGGAGGCCGCTGTGCGGCGCTTTCCCGCAATCGCGCCCTGCCAGCAGAGAACTGCAGTCCAGCTCGCCGGACAAGATGTCCAGGGCCTGATTGATATTGCTGATTCCGTAGAGTTCGATTCCGTCCAGCTCCACCGCCTCCCGGGCGGATTCGGCCGGGACTATGCAGCCCCGTCTCCCGCTGCGTATCGCCATTTCCACCGTGGGCAGCACCCCCGGGACAGCCCTGACAGAGCCGTCCAGTCCCAGCTCTCCCATAAGTATGAATTCGGGAAGCAGCGGCAGTTCCACCTGGCCCGAAGCCGCCAGTATGCCCGTGGCTATGGGCAGGTCATAGACCGAGCCCTTCTTCGGGGCGTCGGCCGGTGCCAGATTTATCACTATCTTGCGCCCCGGAATATGATAGCCGAGACTCTGGAGCGAAGTCATTATGCGCAGCAGACTCTCCCTGACCGCGGCATCGGCCAATCCTACCAGATGCACTCCTATCCCCTGTATCACATCCACCTCCACCGTGACAAGGGAGGCATCTATGCCCTCGCATCGGGCGCTGAATACTTCAGTCAACATAAAAGTCGTCGTTTGGTGCGACGACAAATATGCAAAGGCAAAAATTCAAAATTCACAAATTCAAAAATTTCGGACAGAATTTGTGAAAATTGAAGAAAATCAGTCTATCATAGTCCGGATTGCGCTCTCGACTATGCTCCGTATCTCCTCGCGGCGGCTTTCCGGATTCACATTTTCGAGCACAGGAGAGGCAAAGGCCATCATCTGGAGCAGCTTCGCCTCACGCAGGGATATGCCCCTGCTGCGCATATAGAACTGCTCGTCCTCGTTGAGGCGGCCAATGGTCGCGCCGTGGGAGCACTTCACGTCATCCGCATAAATCTCCAGCTGTGGACTGGTAAGCGCCTCGGCACCCTCGCTCAGAAGCAGGTTGTGGTTGGACTGACTGGCCTCTGTGTGCTGGGCATCCTGAGCCACCACAACCAGGCCGTTGAATGAGCTGCGGGCCGTTCCCCCGACAAGACCCTTGAAGAGCTGGCGGCTGACACTGCCTCCCGCCGTATGCTTCAGGACTATGTTGAACTCCACTCTCTCGTCAGCCGGGCAGACATAAAGCCCCGAAAGGGTAACGTCAGCACCCGGACCGCAGATGTCCAAGTCCAGGTCCAGTTTGCAGCTGACCCCAGGGAGGACGATGAAGCTCAGGTTCAGCGTCTCACCCCCGTGGACAATCAGTTCGCGCGGGCACTCGTCCCGCCCTATGATGTACAGCTTCTCCATAGCTATTCTTCTGAAATGCCTTCGTAGCCCTTTTCCTCGATGCGGGCCACCAGTTCCCTGCCGCCGGTACGCACGATGCGGCCGTCCACCAGCACGTGCACCACGTCCGGAACGATGTAATCGAGCAGCCGCTGATAGTGGGTAATGACTATGGCTGCCTTCTCGGGGCTGTGAAGGGCGTTGACTCCGGATGCGACTATCCTCAGGGCATCCACGTCCAGACCGCTGTCCGTCTCGTCGAGTATGGACAGGCTAGGGTCGAGCATAGCCATCTGGAAGATCTCATTGCGCTTCTTCTCTCCACCGGAGAAACCCACGTTGACATCCCTCTTGGAGAATTCGCTCTTCATCTGGACGAAAGCCATCTTCTCCTTCATCAGCTTGAGAAACTCCGCGGCCTTCAGCGGTTCCTGTCCCAGGGCCTCCCTGCGGCAGTTGATCGCAGTCTTCATAAAGTTTGTGATGCTCACGCCCGGCAGTTCCACCGGATACTGGAAGCTCAGGAAGACACCCGCGCGGGAGCGCTCTTCCGGGCTCATCGCAAGCAGGTCCTCCCCCTGGAAACTTATGCTTCCCGCGGTGACCTCGAACTGCGGTTTCCCGGCAAGCACGGCGCTGAGCGTACTCTTACCGGCCCCGTTCGGGCCCATTACAGCGTGAATCTCACCCTTGCGGATCAGCAGGTCTATACCCTTGAGGATCTCCTTTTCGCCGACTCGCGCATGCAGGTCTTTTATCTCCAATAATATATTGTCTGTCATATATTTATATTATATATATTCATTTTTTGAAACGGTCCTTTTTGCGGACGACGAGACTGTCGAAGGCGCCGAGTACGGCAGGCACGACAAGCAGTATCAGCACGACGGAAACCATAGCGCCTATGGAGAGACTGCCGACAATGGCGGATATGGCCACGTCATCCACAAGCAGGGCCATTGCGCCCGGTGCGACAACCATTATCAGGCCGGAAGTCATTATGGTACGTATGAACCCGCGGTAGGCCGCAGTGATCGCGTCGTTGATGTCCATGGTCTTCCTGTATTCCTTGTAATAGTTCGCATAGAGTATTCCGTAGTCTATGGTCGCGCCCATAAGTATGCTCTGCACTATCAGATAGGCCAGATAGAGCATCGTGCCCGAGAAGATGCCGCTGAAAATCACGTTCACATACACGGCGGTCATGACGGTCATCACCAGTATCAGAGGCACTATCACGGAGCGGAAGGACACGGCCACGATGAGGAAGATGGCCAGCACAGTGAGTATGGTCACAAGCCGCATCTCACGTCCGAAGCCGTTCTTCATTTCACTGTACATCACGGACTCGCCTACCAGCTGGCTTTCTCCGCCGAAGCAGTCATCGCATACGGAAGAGAGACGGGACACAAAGTCATAGGTCTCCCGAGACTCGGGCGGCAGCTTGGTGAGAACCAGCATAAGGGAGTGATCCTCGCGCCTGAGGAGGGAAATCTTCTCCTCGAAGGCCTTTCTGAATCCATTGAAGTGGGAGCGGACTTCGTCGTCTATATACCCGCTCAGACGTTTGTCGTTGAGAAGGTCATCGCCTATGAAATTCACCAGTTCCTCGATGTTCATCGTGTGATGGCAGTCCTCTTCGCTGACACTCGCATAATAGACATATAGCAGACTGATCAGATCCTCCCCGACAGGTTCCCCGAGACGCTTGAAGAAGCCGGCCATCTGTCTGGCCGTGTAGCTGCGTCTGGAGTACATCAGGTCCATAAAGAGGTCCTGTCGCTGCTCCTCTATGCTCTTTTTCTTCGGTTTGACCGGCTTCGGGAGCGGCTGGACATTCACCGAGGCAGTATCCGCGGCGGCAGGGTTGCCGGAGACGGCGTTTCCTGCGGAGGAAGCGAGACTGTCCTTCTGCTGAGGCAGTTCCGCCACAAGGGTTCCGGACGTAGAATCGGGACGGGATACTGCAGAAGGGGCCTCCGGAACGTTGCTGCCGGAAGATGGGAAGGCAAGGGCCCTCAGACGGGCCTCCCCGGCAGAAGCAGCCCCGAAATCACGGAGCAGCGAGTACAGTTCGGAAAACTCCAGAGATGCATCCTTCTGAATGAGGTCCATCACATTCATCCTCTGCCTGAGCCCCTCCTTCTGATCCTCGCTGACAAAAGAGGCAAGGGCCTTGCGATTGAAGAGGTCGTCGTAGAGGAAGTGCACGTATTCGTACGGAGTCATCTGCTTGGACTTGTTCTTGCTGAAGGAATAGACCATCCTGGTCTGGGTAGGGGTCGAGCCTATGAACTCGCTCATCGCGGGAGCTGCCATAGGCGTATTGTTCATGGTCCTGTCGGACAGGGAGGCCAGCACGGCCGTTTCCGTGGACGGATATGCTTCCGCGAGGCGTGGCAGGAAAGTGGAGAGGCGTACCGACGACTGTGGCTTTGCCACGGGAGCGGGAGCGGTTTCGGCTGCCGGCTTAGGAGTATCCGGAGCAGTAGCTTTCGGGGCTGATACTTTCGGGGCTGGTGCTTTCGGGGCTGGAGCTTCCTCCACCCTGCTTTCCTCCACATTTTCCTCCTCTTCCACAGCAGGGGCGTACATATCCAGCAACGCCAGCTTTTCCCTCATATCGTCGTCGAGAACGGAGTCGAACATAGGGTTTCCAACGCAGTGCTCCCTGATGAAGCCCAGCAGTTCCGGGAAAGAGATTTGCCGGGACGGATCGTCCTCGAACTTCATGTGGTACACCAGACTCATCATAGACGCCGTGAACATGGAGCTGTCCAGTTCCTTCGGCAGTTCCTCCTTGAATCCGGCGGCCATCGTCTGAATCTGACCGGCCATTTCCGAGCTGGTGTATTGGCGGCGCATCACGGTCGGATAGGCATAGACACCCTCTACCGCCCCATCCTTCAGCAGGCTGTCGGCAAGGGCGGGAACGGACGATTCCGCAGCAGTCGGGTAAACCACCACAAAGGGGTTGTGCTGAGGAAAGACGGAATTGATCTCCGATTCCCTCTCCATAGAGAAGGATATGTCCGTCTTCTTCGACTGGAAGAAGGCGAAGAAAAAGAGGACTATCGCAGCGCAGGCCAGAGGAATCTTGTACCTTGTCACCATACGGCTTATCCTGTTGGTCGGCAGCACGAAGGTCTTCTTGCCTGTGTTCATCACTCCCTTATGGAAAATCATCAGGAGGGAAGGCAGCACGGTGAAGGTACATACAAGGCTGAAAATCACACCCTTGGCGAGCACTACACCCATATCCATACCTATCTTGAGTCTCATGAACACGAGCATCACAAGTCCCACGACCGTGGTCGCGGCGCTGCTCATTATGGACGGGAAGGCGCGTTTGATTGCACGGTTGACCGCTTCCACAGGGCTGTTCTCCCCGGTCTTCTCCTGGCGGTAACGGTTCATCAGGACTATGGAATAGTCCAGCGAAAGCACCATCTGCAATATGGCCACTATGTAATTCGTGGTAATGGATACGCTTGGAAGCAGGGCATTGGTGCCTATGTTCATCACCACGGCCAGACCTGTCGAAATCAGGAAAATCAGCGGTTCCAGCCAGGACTGGGCCATGGCTACCAGGATTATGAGGATGAGGGCCGCGGCAATTATCATCACCGATGCAGGCGGTGTGTTGCCGTCCTGGCTGGTCTCCACAACTATGTCATCCTCGAAGCGGGAGGAAATCTCCTGTCCCAGCAGCTTCTGATCGACACTGTTCGGTACATTCAGCTCGAAAAGCACATATTGTCCGTCCGCCGAGAAGCTGTGGCTGACCGCCTTGACCTGGGAGAAGGAGGAAAGGGTGTCCGTGATTCCCTGTACGCGTGAAGAAGCCACGTCCCGGAACATCAGCCGGACCGCAGGACCGGTCATCTGCGTGCCCCCGAATTCGGCCGTGACTATGTCCAGTCCCTGCTTCATCTGCGAATCATCCGGCAGGTAGCGGGTCATATCACTGTTGACATTGACCTTCGGGATCAGGATTCCGCAGACCGCCGAAAGGGCCAGCATACAGAAGAGCAATATGTAGTGAGTCCTTTTCTTCATTTCCCTTTCAGGCTTTTTTCTTATAAAGTTTCATCCATCCGAAGAGCGACACCAGGCCGTTGATCAGATAGAGGGCGGAGACTATAGGCATAAAGACGTGTCCCACACTCAGGTGCAGGATGATCTGCGTGACATTGACCAGCATCCAGGCGATCCAGCAGTCCCATTTCTTCAGGGCGCTGAGCAGCTGGGCCACCAGTATGAGTATGGTCAGGCAGGAGTCCAGGTAAGGGTGCGGGTCCTGAGGGAAAAGCACGTCAAGACTCCAGCCCCATACGGCGGCGATGAGCAGCACGGAAGCCACGGCATAGAAGCGCTGCATCCAGCTGAGCATTGTGACCTTCAGCGCAGCGCTGTCCTCGCTGCTCCGCTCCACTTCCTTCGGATGAGTCCAGCGCCAGTGACCGAGTATGTTGATAGCCAGCGAGATAGGCTGCAGGAGCAGAGAGGCGTACAGGTTTTTGTTCCAGAACATCAGGAAGAGGGCCGTGGTGTAGAGATAGCCCACCCAGAAGTTGTATTTGCTGTTGCGTCCGGCCAGGAACACGCAGGTAAGGCCCAGGACCGAAGTGATCAGGTCTATGAGCAGAACCGGCTTGTCTCCGGCTATGGTAAAGAGAGTGTAATTTATCCAATCCATCATAATGTCATCCTACCGAGCCCTCCAGGGAGAGCGAGAGAAGTTTCTGTGCCTCGACCGCGAACTCCATAGGCAGTCGGGAGAGCACCTCGCGGGCATATCCGTTCACAATGAGTCCCACCGCCTCTTCCTGACCTATGCCCCTCTGGTTGCAGTAGAAGAGCTGCTCCTCACTGATCTTGGACGTGGTGGCCTCGTGCTCCACGGTGGCGCTTGGCGAGGCATTGCGTATCACCGGGAAAGTGTGGGCCCCGCAGCGGTCGCCGATGAGCAGGCTGTCGCACTGCGAGAAATTGCGGGCATTCTCGGCACCCGGCAGCATACGCACCAGGCCGCGGTAGCTATTCTGGCTGTGGCCGGCGGATATACCCTTGCTGATGATGCGGCTGCGGGTGTTGCGGCCTATGTGTATCATCTTGGTGCCGGTGTCAGCCTGCTGGAAGCGGTTGGTGACGGCGACGGAATAGAACTCGGAAGAGGAGTTGTCGCCCTTCAGTATGGTGGAGGGATATTTCCAGGTGATGGCCGAACCGGTCTCCACCTGCGTCCAGCTCAGATGGCTGCCGCTGCCTTTGCATATCCCTCTCTTTGTAACGAAGTTGAATATGCCTCCGCGGCCCTCTGCGTCGCCCGGATACCAGTTCTGCACCGTAGAGTACTTGACGTCGGCGTCCTTTTCGACGACAATTTCGACGACGGCGGCGTGGAGCTGGTTTTCGTCACGCATAGGCGCGGTGCAGCCCTCCATATAACTTACATACGAACCCTCGTCGGCGACGATAAGCGTACGCTCGAACTGGCCGGTGCCCTTCGCGTTGATACGGAAATAGCTGGACAGCTCCATAGGGCAGCGTACGCCCTTGGGTATATAACAGAAGGAGCCGTCGCTGAACACGGCGGAGTTGAGAGCCGCATAGTAGTTGTCGCCGCTGGGAACGACGCTCGCCAGATACTTGCGCACCAGCTCGGGATACTCCTTGACGGCCTCGGAGAAGCTGCAGAATATGATTCCCTTTTCGGCCAGGGTCTTGCGGAAGGTGGTCTTGACCGACACGGAGTCGAACACGGCGTCGAAGGCCACGTTCCCGGCCAGCGCATCCCTCTCATGAAGCGGAATGCCCAGCTTGTCGAAGGTGCGGGCCAGTTCAGGGTCTATTTCCTTCTTCTCCCCGTCCGGCTTCTTGGGCGCGGCGAAGTAGATTATGTCCTGGAAGTCTATTTCGGGTATATCGAGATGCGCCCAGGACGGCTGCTTCATAGACTGCCACTTGCGGAAAGCGTCAAGACGGAAGTCTAGCAGCCATTGCGGTTCCTCCTTGCGGGCGGAAATCAGGCGCACGGTCTCCTCTGTCAGTCCCTTGGGGATGAAGTCCTGCTCGAGCTCGGTCACAAAACCGTGCTCGTACTCCCGGGAGGTTATTTCATCTAAAATTCCGTTCATATCGATTGCTTACATTAGGACTTCCTCCACCAGGCGTATGTCTGCCGAAGAAGAACCTATGTATATATTGAAATAGCCCGGGTTCAGCACCCAGTCGTGGCTATTCACATCGTAATATTCGAAGGCGCTGGCCGGCAGGTGTATGGTCACCCTGGCGCTCGCACCCTTGCGCAGCACGGTCTTGGCGAAGCCCTTGAGTTCCTTCAGCGGCCTCATGACGCAAGGATTCTTCTCGCCCACATAGACCTGCGACACCTCGGCTCCGTCGCGGCCGCCCACGTTGCTCAGGGTGAAGACGACATCGTAGCCGTCGCCGCTCTTGATACACTTCGAGCCGGAATATTCGAACTCGGTGTAGCTCAGGCCGTATCCGAAAGGATATGCAGGCTCGATCCCGGCCTTCTCATAGCCCCTGTAGCCGCTGAAGATGCCCTCGCCGTAAGTGACGTACCTATAGCTGAAGCCCCTCTTGGTCTTAGGCTCGCGAGGATAATACCATTTCCAGCTCGGATTGTCCTCCAGACGGCTCTCGAAGCTCATAGGCAGCTTGCCCGAAGGATTGACCTTGCCCGCCAGAATGTTGGCAATGGCCTTGCCTCCCTCCTGGCCCGGATACCAGCCCATCACAATGGCAGACACCTTGTCCTTCCAGCGGCTCATATCCACGGCTCCTCCGGCATAGATGACCACGATCACCTTCCTGTTGTGGGCTGCGGCATACTCTATAAGTTCGTCCTGGCCCTCCGGCAGGGAGAAGGTCCTGTCCGAATTCTCCTTCTCGGTCTTGCTGTTGAAGCCGACGGACACAATCACGGCGGATGCGCTCTCAAGCTCCTTCACGGAAGGCTTTCCGTCCGCAACGCTCACGGACCAGTTCCTGCCCAGGCCCTTCATTCCCTCTGCAAGGGAAATGGAATAGATAGGATCCACACGTCCGCTGCCGCCACCGCAAGGGATTACGGAGGCGTTAGGGCGCATCAGCAGCACCTTGTTGCGGCGGCCCGGCTTCAGAGGCAGGGCGCCCTCGTTCCTGAGCAGCACCGCCGACTCGCAGGAAAGACGGTAGGCCACGTCGCGGGAATATGCATTGTCCTCGGATATGCTCCTGTCGAGCTGCTCCCTGTCGAGGAAGCCGAAGGCAATCAGGGTCTGGAGTATGTTCTGAACCTTGGCGTCGATTTCGGATTCGTCTATGAGCCCGGCCTCGATGAGAGGCAGCAGCTCATCGCTATTCATACACCAGGCCTGAGGCATCTCCAGGTCGAGACCGCCCTTGACGCTGGCCAGGGCGGAATAGGTCGAAGTCCAGTCCGACATCACGAAACCCTTGAAGCCCCATCTGTCACGCAGGTTCTCACGGATGAGCACAGGGTTTTCGGCGGCGTGCACCCCGTTCACGAGATTGTAGCTGGTCATCACCGATGCCACCTTCGCCTCCTCCACCGCGGCACGGAAGGCCGGGAAGTATATTTCGTTCATGGTCCTCTCGTCAGCATCGGAGCTGACGTGGTGACGGTCGTATTCCTGATTGTTCAGGGCGAAGTGCTTGATGGTCGCCATTACCCCCTGGGACTGGACGCCCTTTATATAATTGACGGCAGCACGGGAGGCCAGGTAGGGATCCTCGCCCATATATTCGAAATTCCTTCCGCAAAGCGGGCTGCGGTAGATGTTGACGCCCGGTCCCAGGAGTATGTGCACTCCCCTGGCGCGGGAATCCTGGCCCAGGGCCACACCCATCTCCCTGACAAGGGCCTCGTTCCAGCTGGCCGCAGCTGCCACACCGCAGGCGAAAAGGGTGCTGCGGGTGTTGTTGCGCACGCCCTGGGGGCCGTCCGCCATACGGATCTGAGGTATGCCGAGGCGCTCTATCCCACGAATGTAGAATTTGTCATATCCGCCTATATAGTCGATCTTCTCGCGCAAAGTCATCTGGCTGACCAGTTCGCGGGCGCGGTCACAGTCTTCCTGTGTAATGCTCTGGGCAAAGACAGCTCCTGCCGCAGCTGCAAAAAGAGAAATTGCAAGTAAAAATTTCTTCATACCGGTAGTATTAAATATAACCTACAAATATAAGAATTCCTCGCATACAAAAAAAAGACCCGCATCACTGCAGGTCTTCCTTGTGGAGAATAAGAGATTCGAACTCTTGACCCC
>SAMEA3663036__coassemble_342_pt1 | contig 22594 bp, 20 predicted proteins | sample SAMEA3663036__metabat2_high_PE_032 | metagenome-assembled genome bin SAMEA3663036 (sample SAMEA3663036) | pig gut metagenome | biome: pig gut; feature: pig-associated habitat; material: faeces | place: France | collected 2012 | reverse complement strand
ACCATTCTCCTTTGCGGCAACGAAAATTAGAATCGGACGCGGAACTCGTCGCCGCTACGACAACTGCAGGCGAAACCATTTTCCTTTGCTGCAACAAAATTAGAATCGGACGCGGACCTCGTCGCCACTACGACAACTGCAGGCGAAACCATTCTCCTTTGCTGCAACAAAATTAGAATCGGACGCGGACCTCGTCGCCGCTACGACCGTTGAAGGCGGAACTATTCTCCGCTGCATCGATTCGCAAGTCTGGGCTTGAAATCAAGAATCGATGCACGCAACAGGGCATAAACAGGCAAAACCTTGCATCGATTCCTAAGTCTGGGCACGAAATCAAGAATCGATGCACGAAAGAGGGTGTAAACGGGGAAAACCTTGCATCGATTCCCAAGTTTGGGCTTGAAATCAAGAATCGATGCAGGAAGTAGCCCATCTTCAACACCCACCCTCAGCACATCCCCCAGCACGCGTTCATCACGCGTTGACGACGCGTCTTGCCTTGGATATTTTGCATGGGCACGGGCTCGACAGTGGTTCGACAGCGGCGGCGAAAGCGGGTGCTGATGCGCCCGTAGGCGGCATTTCCCTATGTTTTTGCCGCCGAGGGTGCGCAGCACCCGCCCAAACCGCCGCCACGCTCAACCCCACGCCCGTCACAAACCCACGCAGCCAACAAAAAAGTCCGGCCGAAAAGTATCAGCCGGACTATTAATCCAAATTATTATGATGCAAAGCTCTAAGCCATAGAGCCGATAATGCCGGTAGAGCCGAGGAGGATGAGGAGCAGATAACCGAGGATGAGACCACAGGCACCCATAATGAGGCCGGTCTTGATCATATCCTTCTGCTCGAACATTCCGGTAGCGGCTGCGATTGCATTCGGAGGTGTAGATATAGGAAGCACCATACCGAGGGACGAACCGATAGCCACACCGATCAGCAGGGTGGTTACACCACCAAGAGGAGCGAGGTTCGCTGCCACAGCTGCGGAACCGCCGACTGCAGCGAGAATAGGAACCAGCAGAGACGCGGTTGCAGTGTGGGAAATGAAGTTGGCCATTGCGTAGCAGATAAGGCCGGAACCTACAACCATAATCACTGACGGCCAGCTGCCGAACGGTATCGCATTGATGAGGGTCTGGGCAAGGCCGGTCTCCTGGAGACCTACGCCGAGGGCGAAGCCGCCGGCCACCATCCAGAGCACACTCCAGTTAATTTCCTCAAGATCACGCTTGGTAAGCACACCGGTAATGGCGAACACGCCCACCGGAAGCATAGCCACGACATTGGCATTGACTCCCGTGGCCTTGTCAAGCACCCAGAGAAGCACGGTGGCAGCGAAAGTGACGTAAACCACGATGGACCTCCAGTCCTTCTTGGTCTCGCCTTCGATGTTCAGTTCTATGGTCTTGGCCTTGAATGGGAAGAGCTTGAGAAGCATTACCCAGGCGATGAGAAGGAGAACGACGGTAAGAGGAACCATAAAGGCCATCCACTGTCCGAAGCCGATCTCGATACCCATTTCAGAGAGGTACTTCAGGGCGATGGCATTCGGAGGAGTACCGATAGGAGTACCCATGCCGCCGACATTCGCTGCAACCGGGATTGCAAGCGCCAGGGCTATCTTGCCCTTGCCGTCAGCCGGAAGCGCCTTGAGTATAGGGCCGAGGAGCGAAAGCATCATAGCGGCGGTGGCGGTGTTGCTCAGGAACATAGAGAACACGCCGGTCACCAGGATGAAGCCCAGGAGCACAAACTTCGGTTTCTTGCCGAAAGGCTTGAGCATCACCCTTGCCAGAACAAGGTCCAGGCCGCTCTTGGAGGCAGCTATCGCGAGAACGAAGCCGCCGATGAAAAGCATAATGATAGGATCGGCGAAGCAGTGCAGGATGGACTTGTAGCTGGTCTGGGCGCCGAGTGCCTCAACACCGCCATTCTCGAAGAAGACCAGACTGCTGTCTGAAGTCGCAAAGAGCAGTAGCACAACCACCATCACCGAAGTGGTCCAGGCCGGAACTGCCTCGAAGAGCCACATAAGAATGGCAAAGAGGAAAATGGCCATGGTCCTTTTCTGGATGATGGTCATTCCGTCAATCCAATTCTCACAAGGCAGGCACCATACGGCGAGGGCCAGAATGATGGCAATTGCAAGCCGTATCACCCTGGACACTGTCTTATCCTTAGTCCTGTGCTGCTTTTTCCACTCGTGGTAGGACTCTACCATGTGGTATCCGGGGAAATTTTTAAACATAGGATATATTATTTATTTATGATTATTTCTAAAAAGCGGCTGCAAAGTTAACGATTTTCAGCAGGGAATCAAAGGGCTTCCGCTTCATAACCAACGGCTATCACACAGAGAACCCTCATTCTTTCTTCTATCCCGAGAAGCTCCCTGACATAGTCTTCAGCCATACCCGGCACACTGCCGTCCTTGCTGCGCCTGCGTCCGCTCACCTGCACCCAGCAAGTACCCAGGCCGAGGTTGACGGCCGAAAGCTGGAGAAAGGTGGCGCTGATGGCGGCATTGGTCTCCCAGAGGTCCGACTTGCTCTCGTCCCCTAGCACTATGATGGCCGCCTTGGCATCCTTGACGAAGCCAGCGCCGCTGGTCCTCAGCTCGGAAAGGGCAAGGAGGGTGTCGGGGTCTTCCACAATCATAAAGGCCGAACTTTTGCTATGCCTGCTCGAAGGCGCGGTGCCGGCCTGAAGCACCATTGCGTCAAGCAGACGGTGAGGCACCTCCTTGTCCAGGAAGCGCCTCACACTGTGCCTTGACGCGATTACGTCATTGAATTCCATATCCAGTCAAATCAGATGATACCCTGTTCCAACATTGCCTGAGCCACCTTCATGAAGCCGGCGATATTGGCGCCCTTCACATAGTCCACGCTGCCATCCTCGCGGGTACCGAACCTTACGCACTGCTCGTGAATGCTCTTCATTATCTGATGAAGCTTGGCATCCACCTCATCGGCGGTCCAGCTGATGTGGGAGGCGTTCTGGGTCATTTCAAGGCCCGAAGTCGCCACACCGCCGGCATTTACGGCCTTGCCCGGAGCGAAGAGTATGCCGTTGCTCTGGAAATAGTGTATGGCGGCAGGCTGGCAGCCCATATTGCTGACCTCGCAGCAGCACCAGCAGCCGTTGGCCACGAGTTCTTTGGCATCTTCCTCGGAAAGCTCATTCTGGAATGCGCAAGGAAGTGCGATGTCCACTGCTATGCTCCAGGACTTCTTGCCGGCGATAAAGCTGGCCTTGTCCGGGAAGCGGGTAGCCATATCCTCGACCTTGTCGCGGTTGGACGCACGCATAACGAGCATATAGTCGATCATCTCAGGTGTGATGCCGTCAGGAATGTGGCACACGCCGTCAGGTCCGGAGATGGCAACCACCTTGGCACCGAGCTGGGTGGCCTTCTTGCTTGCTCCCCAGGCCACGTTGCCGAAGCCCGAGAGGGCTATCTTCTTGCCTGCTATGTCCTTGCCTGCCTTCGCAAGCAGGTGCTGCACGAAATAGAGGGCGCCGTAGCCGGTGGCCTCAGGACGCAGCACAGAGCCGCCCCAGGTTGAGCCCTTGCCGGTAAGCACTCCTGTGTTGTACTCGCGGGCGAGCTTCTTGTACATACCGTAGAGATAGCCTATCTCACGTCCACCTACGCCCACGTCTCCGGCCGGTATGTCCTGGTCAGGACCTATGCACTGCCAAAGTTCGGTCATAAAGGCCTGGCAGAAGCGCATTATCTCGGCATCGCTCTTGCCCTTAGGATCGAAGTCGGAACCGCCCTTCGCGCCACCCATAGGAAGAGTGGTAAGGGCATTCTTGAAAGTCTGCTCAAAGCCGAGGAACTTCAGCATAGAAGGGGTTACGGCGCGATGGAAGCGGAGGCCTCCCTTGTATGGGCCTATTGCCGAATTGAACTGGATACGGTAACCCGTGTTGGTCTGCACCTCTCCACGGTCATCCACCCAGGTTACCCTGAATGAGAAGATGCGGTCAGGTTCTACCATCCTCTCGACTATCTTTGCACGCTCGAACTCGGGGTGCTGATTGTAAACTTCCTCGATGGACTCGAGTACTTCCTGAACAGCCTGCAGATACTCACTTTCACCAGGATACTTGGCCGTCAGCCTTGTAAGGATCTCTTTTGTGTTCATTGAATCTAAACAATTAATTATGTGGTTATTTGATTGATGCGATGCGCATAAACCTGAGCGCCTTCAGAAGGAAGCGCGGCAGTTTCCTGCGCTCATCGCGTTTTTTCAGATTTAGGTATATGCCCAGCTTCGGCAGCACCGGAATCTTGAAGGTCTCCACGAACTCGATGAGGGTGCCGTCCGGATCCTCCACGTAGGTGAAGTGACCGTCAGCCGCATCCATCTTGAAGTCCTCGCCTCCGTCGCATACGAAATCGTGGCCGAGGGCAAGGGCGCGCTCGCGTATTCCCTTCATATTCTTGATGTCGAAGCAGAGCTGAATGAAGCCCGGGTCGCCCCACCATCTGCCCTCATAGAGCTTCACAGGGGCCTGCTCCGGCTCTATTGCCTGGAAAAGTTCTATCGAGCCCTGTCCATAAATATCACTCAGAGGTCCTTCCGAAGGACCCGAAGGAGCAATCCTCACCCTGCGGAAACGGCCATTGCCGCCCGGAAGCGGAGCGAGGTCCCCGAATGTGCCGGTCTCATCGTATATCACCTTGTCGAAGCCGACGAGCTCCGCATAGAACCTGAGTGAGCGGTCCATATCGCTGACGCCGATCATTTCGCCATCTACGCCACCCGTAGGCAGGCCGAGTTCGACGAAACGGTAGCCGTCTTCGACTATGTCATATATGTTCCCGTAAGGGTCGCTCATAAAGAAATGCTTCTGCCCGCAAGGAGAAAGGGATATATTGCCGAGCAGCTTTGCGCCCTCAAGTGCCTGGAAATGAGCGTATGCGGCGTCCAGATCGGCGCACTTCACCCTGCCGGCGAAAGTACCGTAGTCGCCGAGTCTCGCCTCTGCGGCAGGCTTATGTATATTTCCGTCCATAGGCTGCCACACCTCGAAGCCTGCGCCGCCCTGCAGATTGACGGCCAGTATGGCGCGGCGTCTGCGTGGCTTGCCGCCTGTATATGGGAGCATACGCTCGGCCACTCCGTCCGCGTCCGCGATCATCACGTCGCAGCCGAAGGCCTTTATATACCAGTTATATGCCTCTACGACATCGCAGACACCTACTCCTATCTGCTGTATTCCACAAATGACAGTTTCCATAAATCAAGTTGCCGATATGTTCGGCGCAATTTTGAAGAAAAGGCAAGGGAACCATTTCTTGATATAGACTATCGCAAGCTCTCCCCTGCCTATCAGCTTGCGATGCCGTCCGCGTGCAATGGCTCTGTAGGCCACTGACGCACATTTATCGACGTCCATTCCGTTAGCCTGGCCAGCGTCCATTACGCCGTGGCTGCTGCCGTCCCCCTGCACCGCACTGCGGCTGATAGGGGTGTTGATGCGGCCCGGGATCAGGAAGGTCATCGTCACGTTGGGATTCTCCAGCTCCACAGTCTCGAAAAAGCCGAAAAGGGCGTGCTTCGAGGCGCAATAGGCAGAGCGCTGAGGGAAACCGAAAAGCCCCGAAATGGAAGTGGTGACAGCTATGTTCAGCTTGCGATCCCCGCGTATGACGGGAGAAAGCCGCTTGGTCAGATAGACAGGGCCGAAGAAATTGGTTTCCATTATCTTCCTGTCCACCGAGAAATCCGTATCGAAGGTCAGAGCTCTCTGGGAAATGCCGGCATTGAGCACTATGCAGTCGAAGAAAAGCCCCTCCGAGAGGACCACGGAGGCGAAGTCATCGATGGAAGCCATAGAAGCCATATCCACGATGAAGAGTCTTACCTCAGCTCCCAAGGCTTCGCATTCCCTGCGGGTCTCCTCCAGTCTCTCCCTGTTACGGGCAGCGAGGAAAAGCTTCGCGCCGCGACGGGCGAACTCACGGCTCAGAGCCGCGCCTATGCCGGAACTGGCCCCGGTTATCAATACGTTTCTGTCCTTGAAACTCCTCATATCCTACTCCACTGTCCAGGTATTGCCGCTGTGAAGGAGTTCATCCACAGAGTGAACCTTCAGACGGGCGGACACCTCGTTTACCTGCTTTCTGACACCTTCGTCATAGGTCGGGGCTTCCACGTTCCTGATAATGCCCAGAGCCACAGGGAAGTCAGGGCCCTTCATATCGGCGAGCATCATGTGTATGCCCACGCTCTCGCTGTGCGCATCGTGAACGAGCAGGTCATCCTCAGTGATGCCGTCCTGTCCTATCGTAACCACCCTGAGTCCCATTCCGTCGAGGACCAGTCCCTTGTCCCGGTTCTTTCCGAATATCATCTTCTCGCCGTGACGGAGCACTATGGTCCTGTCGGCACGCACAGCCGGATCAGATATGTCCTTGTGGGTACCGTCGTTGAATATCACGCAGTTGGTAAGCATTTCCATGACGGAAGTCCCGCTGTGAAGGGCGGCCGCAGTCATGATCTCCTCATTCAGCTTGAGTTCGACGTCAAGGCTGCGCGCGAAGAAAGTTCCCTTTGCGCCCAATACGAGGCTGCCCGGATTGAAAGGTTCCTCGACGGTGCCGTAAGGCGAAGTCTTGGTGACGGCTCCGAACTTGGAGGTCGGCGAATACTGGCCCTTCGTAAGGCCGTATATGCGGTTGTTGAAAAGTATTACGTTTATATCGACGTTGCGGCGTATGGCGTGTATGAAATGGTTGCCGCCAATGGCGAGGGCATCGCCGTCTCCGCAGGCCTGCCAGACGGTAAGGTCCGGATTGGCAACCTTCACGCCGGTGGCAAGCGCGGTGGCACGGCCGTGTATGCCGTGGAAGCCGTAGGTATCCATATAATATGGAAGACGGGACGAGCATCCGATTCCGGAAACCACCACGTAGCGTTCCTTTTCATATCCCAGCTCTGCGCTCACTTTCGGCAGAGCTCTCTGGAGGGCTGCCAGAACGGCATGGTCGCCGCAACCCGGGCACCAGCGTACCTGCTGGTCGCTCTTGAAATCCTTTGCAGTGAGTGTTGTCATGACTGAAGGGCCTTGTTTATCGATTCGACTATCTCCTTCACGAGGAAAGGCTGACCCTGCACCTTGTTGCAAAGCAGGAAGTCCTTTTCAGGGAAGATATTGCGCAGATATGCGGCGAACTGTCCGCAGTTGAGCTCGCATACGAGTATCCTCTTGAAAGAGGCGAAAACCTCCGCGGTGTTTGCAGGAAGAGGCTTAATGAAGTCGAAATGGGCGAAAGAAAGGGTCTTACCCTCCTTTCTTGCCTGATCGACCGCAGAGAGTATGTGTCCGTAGGTTCCGCCCCATCCCACTACCAGAAGATCGCCGGAAGCAGGTCCGTCCACCTCGAGGGCAGGGATGCAGGAAGCGATACGCTCGACCTTCTGCTCGCGCTCCCAGACCATGAGTTCGTGGTTTTCAGGGTCGGAGGAAATCACTCCGTCGTGATTCTTCTCGAGTCCGCCCACACGGTGTTCGAATCCCTTCATTCCGGGGATGGCCCACTGGCGCACCAGTGTCTCGGGATCCCTGCGGAAAGGTTTGAACTTGCCGTCCTCAGGAAGTTCCGTCGCGAACGGCGGCCTGATTTCCGGGTAATCGGACATGGAAGGAATGAGCCATGGCTCACTGCCGTTACCGAGGAATCCCTCGGAAAGCAATATGACCGGAGTCATGTGCTCCAGGGCAATCTTAGCCGCCTGGAATGCGGCGTCGAAGCAGTGCGCAGGCGAATGTGCAGCCACTATAGGAATAGGGCACTCGCCGTTGCGGCCGTAAAGGGCCTGGTTCAGGTCCGTCTGTTCGGTCTTGGTCGGGATACCGGTGGAAGGACCGGCACGCTGCACGTCCACGACGACGAGCGGAAGCTCGGTCATCACGGCCAGTCCCAAGGCCTCGCTCTTCAGTGAAAGACCGGGACCGGAAGTGGTGGTGACTGCCAGGTTTCCTGCAAAGGCAGCCCCTATGGCCGTGCATATTCCTGCGATTTCATCCTCGGCCTGCATGGTCTTGGCGCCCAAACCCTTGTGCAGAGCCAGCTCTTCAAGTATGGCGGTAGCCGGAGTGATAGGGTAAGAGCCGCAGAAGAGCGGCAGTCCGGACTTCTCGGAGGCTGCCAGCAGACCCCAGGCAGTGGCCTGGTTGCCGCTTATGTTCCTGTAGGTACCCTTCTTTTTCGGAGAAGGCTCCACCACATAGGTATTCGGAATGGCCTGGATGTTGGCGGCATAGCTGTAGCCGTCGAAAAGCACCTTCTTGTTAGGCGCTATCATCTCAGGATGCTTCTTCGAGAATTTCTTCTCCAGATAGGAGTAGATGTAATCCAGCGGACGGCTGTAGATGAAGCAGGCCATTCCGAGGATAAACATATTCTTGCACTTGAGCACGGCCTTCTGGTCCAGGCCCGAGTCCTTCAGGCTCTCAAGGGTCAGGGTGCTGACAGGGGCCACGATCACGGTCCGGTCGGCCACCTTCAGTTCCTCCAGAGGGTCGTCGGTCTTGAAGCCCGCCTTTTCCAGTCCGCTGCTGTCGAAGGCATCGGAGTCGATGATTATCATTGCGGTGCTCTTGCACCATTTGGCATTGGCCTTGAGAGCGGCCGGATTCATTGCCACGAGCATATCACAGAGGTCTCCCGGAGTGGTCACGTGCTCGCTTCCTATGTGGACCTGGAAGCCCGAAACACCCGAAACGGTGCCGTGAGGCGCCCTGATCTCAGCCGGATAGTCCGGAAATGTGGAGAGGTCATTGCCATAGATAGCCGACATATCAGCAAAAAGAGACCCCGTGAGCTGCATTCCATCTCCAGAGTCCCCGGCAAAGCGGATCACCACATCGTGTGTGTCGATTACTTTGTGTTGCATTATTGGTTAGATCATAAACGACAGAAGGCCGGCCTTGCGGGGCCGGCCCTCCTATGGAATTACTGGGCCTGATTTGCCTGGGCCTTGGCCTGGAGTTCGGCCTGGAGGGACTCGAGTGTGCGGTCCTCCGGGATGCCGAGCGCTGTCCTGGCTGCAGGAGTCAGGTCCGTGCTGAGTTTGTCGTCAATGTAGAGCATCGAGGTCTTATCGACAACATAGATGTATCCACCTTCCTTGGCGAGCTGGTTCACAACCTCCTGAGCCTTCTGGTAGATAGGAGCGATGAGCTGCTGCTGCTGGGCCTGGAGCTCCTGCTGGACGGTCTGCTGGAATTCCTGCAGGCGGGTCTGTATGTCAGCAAGTTCCTTTTCCTTGGTCTCACGTATGGTGTTGGACCAGGTGGCGCTGTTCTTCTGATAAGCCTGATACTTGGTCTGGAACTCCTGATACATAGCCTCGTAGGTTTCCTGAGCCTCTGCGCTTGCAGCGTCGGTCACCTCCCTGGCCTTGTCCATTTCAGGCATGAGCTGGACGAGTTCCGAGAAATCCACGTGTGCGAATTTGAGATCCTGAGCTTTTGCAGCGAAGCAAGTTGCAGCCATTGCTGCGATAAGAAACAATTTCTTCATATACATCAATTTAATTATTTGCTGAATAAATCATCTATCAGAACTGCTGACCTATGACGAAGTGGAACTGGCTCTTGCCATTGGTCGGGTCGTCAAAGCCCCATCCCCAATCGACACCGAGCAGACCGATCATAGGGAGGAACACCCTCACGCCTACACCCGCAGACCTCTTGATCTGGAACGGATTGAACTTGCGTATGTCGGACCAGCAGTTACCACCCTCCAGGAAGGCCAGCACGAAAATCGTAGACTGCGGCTGGAGTACGACAGGATAACGGAGCTCGATGGTGAACTTGTCGTAAAGATAGCCGGCGTAGGCCTGGCTGCCGTTCTCCGTGTAAACGGTTTCGGTAAGCGAGTAGTTGGAATATCCTCGGAGGGCAATCACTTCGGAGCCGTAGGTGTTGTAGCCGGACATGCCGTCACCGCCGACGATATAGCCCTCGAAAGGAGAATAGCCCCATTTTCTGTTGTAGTAACCGAGATAGCCGAACTGGGCGCGGGCCATGAGCACGAGGTCGCCGACGAGCTTGGTGTAAATGGAGCCCTTGAAACTCCACTTGTGGTACTCAATCCACCTGTACCTTGTGGCCGCATCCTGAAGCGAGTAGTCTATCGACTTAGGATTCTTCACGCGGGTAGGATTTCCGTTTGCATCCAGATTGCCCCAGTCCTTGTGGCGGAGCAGGGAATATGGCGGAGTCAGCTGCAGCGACAAGGTGAAATCGGAACCCTGACGCGGATATATCTGCTGGTCGGTGGAGTTGCGCTGCAGGCTGATGGTGTAGCTGAGGTTGTTCGACAGACCGGTGTTGAACATGAAGTAGTTGAACCAGTCCTGGAGCTTGTAGGTCTGCCAGCTGAGCTGGTTGTAGAGCACGAAATAGTTGTCAGGCCATTTCAGACGCTTGCCTATTCCCGCAGAGAAGCCATAGACTTCCATGAACTGGTCGTTGTTCTTGATGTTCAGAGCCAGGTAGGAGTTGGTCTGGCGGGTATAGTAGAGGGCGAGGCTCAGGGAAGTCGGCTTCTTGCCGAAGAGCCAAGGCTCCATAAAACTGGCGGAAAGGCTGGTGTAGTAGGTGCCGTTGGTCTGGAAACGTATAGCCAGGTTCTGGGCATCTCCGAGAGGCACCGGACGCCATGCGCTCTTGTCGAAGAAACGCCTGGTGGAGAAGTTGTTGAAACTTACGCCCACGGTGGCGACGAAGGTGTTGCCGCCCCAGCCGCCGGAAAGTTCAAGCTGGCTGGAAGGTTTCTCCGTCACATTGTAGATGAGGTCCACGGTGTTGCTGGCCGTGTTAGGCAGCATAGTCCAGCCCTTGTTCGGGTCCGCAATCGCCTCCGGGTCGAACTGGCCCATAGACGCTATCTCACGTATGGAACGTTCGAAGTCGCTCTGGCTGAAGAGATAGCCAGGACGCGTGAAGACCTGACGGCGCACCACCCTCTCGTTGGTGAGGTCGTTGCCGTTGATTATCACATTGTTGATGGTGGCAGGCTTGCCCTCCACCACGCGGAGCTCGACATCGACGGAGTCTCCCACGACATTCAGCTCCACAGGCTGGATCTGGAAGAAGAGGTAGCCGTTGTCCCTGTAGAGCTTGGAGACGTCGTACTCGTTCTGCTTGCCGCCTCCGTAGAGGCGCTTCTGCATTGTGACGACATCATATACGTCTCCCTTCTTGAGCTGGAGAATCTCGTTGAGCGTCTCGGTAGGGAACACGGAGTTGCCGGTCCAGGTTATATCCCTGAAATAGTAGCGCCGGCCTTCGTCGAACTTGAAATCAATGCGAAGCAGGTTGGGCGCCTTGGTGCTGTCCTTCGGAGGCAGGAAATATATGCTGTCGCTGAGTATGCGGGCGTCGCGGAAACCGGCCTCGTTGAATTTGTCGATAAGGTTGCGCTTGTCGTTCGGATATTCCTTTTCGTTGAATTTCTTGGAACTGAAGAAGCTGACCAGACGGCGGTCCTTGGTCTTTTTCATCGCCATTGCGAGTTTCACGTCCTTGACGTGGTCGTTGCCGTCGAAGGTAATGGTCCTGACCTTGATCTTCGGGCCGCGGTCAACCGCGAAATTCACCCTTATGGTTCCCTTGATGATGGTGTCCCTTCTGGTCTGAACGTCCACCTTCACCTCGTTGAATCCCTTTTCGAGATAGTAGCGGCGTATGATTCCCGTTGCAGTCTCGGCCACATAGTCGGAGAACTCGCTGGACCTGCGGAGATTGAGACGGTCGAGCAGCTCCTTCTGTTCTCCGCTCTTTACTCCCGTGAAGGTCCATTTCGACACCCTCGGGCGCTCGGTGAGGCATATCTTGAAATAGGCGCTGTCACGGTCTGCGGAAAGATGGTCCACATAGACCTGCACGTCCTCGAAGAAACGCTGCATCCAGAGGCGCTTCACAATCTGGGAAAAGGTCTCTCCCGGAACCGTCACCTCCATTCCCTCCTGCAGACCGGTAAGGGATATGATCTGCTCGGAGCTGAACTGGCTGTTTCCCTCTACCGTCACCCCGCCGACTATATATTTTTTCGGATTGTTGTAATCTACCGCCACATTCTGCGCGGATGCCGCAAAGGACACGAGCAGCGCCGCAAGGGCCGGAAAGATTATCCTCTTGACTTTCATTCTCACTGTTTTAATGTCTCAAACTGCAAATATAGGGAATTATTTCACTTTACCATAGCGGCGGTCGCGTTTTGAATACTCCTCAAGCGCCTTGCGGAAATCATCCTTGCGGAAATCGGGCCAAAGGACAGAAGTGAAGAGAAACTCCGAATAGGCCCCCTGCCAGAGCAGGTAATTGCTGATGCGCTGCTCCCCGGAAGTGCGGATGATGAGGTCCGGGTCCGGAATGCCGGCCGTCACGAGACGCTCGCCCAGGTCCCTCTGCTCAAGTCTCTCCGCCAGCGAAGGGTCCGCGGCGATGTCGAGGGCCAGTTTCCTTGCGGCCTGGAGTATGTCCCAGCGTCCGCTGTAGCTGAGAAAGACTATGAGGGTAAGCCTGTCGTAGGAGGCGGTTTCCTCCATACAGTGGTCTATCACCCGGTTCAGCTCCCCATTCAGACGGGAGCGGTTGCCCAGGACTACAAAACGTATGTTATTCTTGTGAAATGTCGGAAGTTCATTCTCCATGCACTTGACCATCAGGGACATAAGCGTATCCACCTCGGCCTGGGGGCGATTCCAGTTCTCTTCTGAGAAAGCATAGAGTGAAAGATATTTCACCCCGCACTCGACGGCTGCTTCCGTGCAGGCCCTGACGCTGTCTATTCCTTCATAGTGGCCACGCACCCTTTCCAGGCCCCTCTCACGGGCCCAACGCCCGTTGCCATCCATGATTATGGATACGTGGACAGGAGTTTTAGTGTTTTCTTGCATAGTATTCATTGGGATTCTGAACCGTTCCGCATATCCTCGCCCCAGAAGAGCTTGCCAGTGAGCGCGTGGATGAAGTCGGATTTTTCAAGCCTGACCCGTTTCAGCGAAAATTGTGCCACCTTCACGGAAATGGCCGTGCCCGGGCTGAGTTCAACCCTTCTGTTGTCCATGGTCAGCACGGCGCTCGGGTCCCTGGACTGCACCGAAAGGGTGATTTCCGAACTGTCCGGAACTATGATTGGACGCACGTTGAGATTGTGCGGAGCAATAGGCGAAATGATGAGCACCCTGGCCTGAGGCATCACTATGGGTCCTCCCACGCTCAGGGAATAGGCGGTAGAGCCGGAGCTCGTCGCCACCAGCAGTCCGTCAGCCCAATAGGTCGGCAGGCGGTTGCCGTCCACACAGACATCGACGCCGAGCATGGCGGCGCCGTTGCGGTGCAGGGTCATTTCATTGAAGGCGAAAGGCCATATATTTCTCGGAACGGCGGGACAGTCTATGGACAGCACCGGCCTGTCCTCCACAGACCAGCGGCCTTCCAGCACGGCCCTGGCCGCATCCGAAGGCGTATTTTCCGAAAGGAAACCCAGACGTCCGAGGTTGACGCCCAGCACAGGTATGCCGCTGTCGGCCACCAGCTCGGCGGCGGAAAGAAAGGTGCCGTCACCTCCTACGGCGAGGAGCATATCCGGCTGCAAGGCGGAAAGTTCGGTGCGGTTGGCGACCCTGTGCGCAGGAATGCCACCCTCCTCCAACTTGGCCAGCAGGCGGAGCAGCGCCTCCTCGGAGGCTATCGCAGGATTCTTTATATAATAGGCGGGTTTCATATCTTTGAGCCTACAAAAGTAGGCATAAATGTTCAAAAGTTCCAAAATATACCTATTTTTGTAGCCTGCAACCATATCGGCACATGACAAGACTGAGCGTCAACATAAACAAGATAGCCACCTTGCGCAACGCACGCGGAGGCAATATGCCCGACGTCACCCGCGCCGCCCTCGACTGCGAGGCCTTCGGCGCGCAGGGAATCACCGTGCACCCGCGTCCGGACGAGAGGCACATCAGGCGCTCCGACGTCAGGGAGATACGGCCTCTGCTGCACACGGAATTCAACATAGAGGGCAATCCGACCCCGGAGTTCATGGACCTGGTACTCGAAGTGAAACCGGATCAGGTGACCCTCGTTCCGGACGCTCCTTCTGCCCTCACCTCCAATGCCGGTTGGGACACGACAGCCAATGCCGCTTTCCTTAAAGGGATATGCAAAACACTCAGGGACAACGGGATACGCAGTTCCATCTTCGTGAATCCGGATCCGGAGGCAGTACGTGGCGCAGCCGCCTGCGGGGCCGACAGGGTGGAACTTTACACCGAAGCCTATGCGCGCATATACCCGGAAAACCCGGAAAAGGCCATAGCGCCGTATGTCGCAGCGGCCGAAGCGGCACGCGAATGCGGACTCGGCCTGAACGCCGGCCACGACCTGAGCCTGGTCAACCTGGATTACTACATCAGGACCATTCCCTGGACCGACGAGGTCTCGATAGGACACGCCCTGATCTGCGACGCCCTGTATATGGGACTCGAAGCTGCAGTGAAGGCATATCTGCAGAAAACAGAACAACAAACAAACATCAATATCAAATGAAAAAGACACTTTTCCTTTCCTTCGTTGCCTGCACGGCAGCGTTAGCACTCACTGCCACTTCCTGCAAGAACGCTGGCGAGACCGAAGCCAAGGCAGACGCTGAAGAGAGCGTTGCCGCTCCCGCATACCAGTTTGCATATTTCGAGCTGGACCGCGTAATCGAGGAATTCGATATGGCGAATGACCTCAGGGCCGTGGTGGAGACCAAAGCCAACAACATACAGGCCGACATCACCCGCAGGGCAAACAAGATCCAGGCGGACTACAATGAGCTCCAGGACAAGATCAACAAAGGTCTCGTAACCCGTTCCACCGCAGAAGTGCAGGCTCAGAAGCTCGGACAGCAGGAGCAGAACTTCAACAACTACGCCCAGCAGAAGCAGCAGGAAATCCAGGAGGAGCAGATCGTGATGATGAACCAGATCGGAGACGCCATCAAGACCTTCGTGGACAAGTACAACGAGGAGAAGCAGTATCAGATGATATTCGCCAACCAGGCCAACAGCCCTATCGTCAGCGCCCTTCCTGCCCTGAACATCACCGAGGAGATCCTGGCGGGCCTGAACGAGGAGTACATCAAGAACAAGAACAGCAAGAAGGAGAACTGAGATTGAAGATAGCGATACTGTCCTGTTTCTACCCCTACAGGGGTGGCATTTCTCAGTTCAACGCCTGCCTGTTCAACGAGCTGAGCCGCTCGAACGATGTCAAGGCGTTCAATTTCAGCAGGCAGTATCCTGAAATGCTTTTCCCGGGAAAGACCCAGTACGTCAGCCCGGACGATGAGGCCGTAGCCGTAGAGAGCGTTTCTCTGCTGGATACGGCCAATCCGTTTACCTGGGGCAAGACCTTCAGGGCCATACGCGACTGGGAACCGGACCTGCTGATAGTCCGTTATTGGATGTCCTGGTTCGCCCCTTCGCTGGGTTATGTGACACGCAGGATGAGAGGACGCTGCAAGGTGATTTCCATTCTGGACAATGTCATTCCGCATGAGCCGCATTTCTTCGACAAGCCGCTGACAAAATGGTTCCTGAAGGGCAGCGACGGCAGCATCACCCTCTGTGAAGCGGTGGCGGAAGACCTGCTCAGACTGAAGCCGGACGCCCGCTACGAAGTGATACAGCACCCGCTCTACAGCCATTTCGGCCCGAGAATGCCGCGCCGCGATGCCGCCCTGAGCCTGGGGCTTGACCCGAACAGGAAAACCCTGCTGTTCTTCGGGCTCATAAGGGAGTACAAGGGGCTGGACATACTGCTGGAGGCCTTCAGCAAACTGGGGAACGACTATCAGCTGCTCATCGCAGGAGAGCCTTACGGTTCCTTCTCCAGATATCAGAAAATCATAGACGCCTCGGGCTGCTCGGAAAGGATACACCTCTTCCTGAGCTACATCAAGGACTCGGAGGTAGGCAGGTATTTTTCCGCCTCCGACCTGGCCGTGCTACCTTACAGGAGCGCCACCCAGAGCGGAATCAGCTCCGTTGCCTACCACTTCGAACTGCCGCTGGTGGTAACGGACGTAGGCGGTCTCAGGGAGACGATAGGAGAAAGAGGCACGGGACTTGTTGCACAAAGCGTCACGGCTGATGCGGTACTCGCCGAAATCAGAAAGTATTTCGCGGACCCGGCCCTCAAGGAGTCCTGCATAGAGAACATCCGCAAGGAGAAGACCCGTCTCTCCTGGATGAACTTCTGCCGCAGGCTGGAGGACTTCGCCGCCGGCCTGTAATCACCGAAGCAAAGCTATATTCACTATGGATATGAGGACCAGACTTTTAACGAGCGCCCTGCTGCTGACCCTATGCTGCGCTGCACTGCCGGCCCAGGAGCAGAACTATGTGCCTACCCCGGTGACCATTTCCAAGGAGAAGGTCAAACTGGGCGACAAGACCTATTACTCCCACGTGGTATTGGAGCGGCAGACGCTTTACTCCATAGCCAAGGCATACGGAGTGGCAGTAGAGGACATATATGCAGCCAACCCGGAGCTCGAGCTGGAGAAGAACGGGCTGAAGAAAAATTCCATAATCCGTATTCCCATAGCGGACGAAAAGGCAGTTGCGCTTTGCGCCCCGAACGATGCCGCGGATGGGGTCACGCATACCGTGAAGTGGTATGAGGACCTTCAGGGCATTGCCGAGAAATATGGCGTAAGTCCCGAGAGCATAATGGAAGCCAACGGACTCAGGGACGGAAAACTCAAATCGAGGATGAAACTCATCATCCCGTCCTCATCGAAAAGTGAAAGCGTGGCAATAACCGAACCTCAGGTAGAGCCCGAGGAAGAAGCTGAGACAAACATAGTGGAGGGAGACGGAAGCCTTCCGGCAAAGACCGACGACGAACTCGCGACCGAAGCGAAAAAGGAACTGGATTTCGCGCTTATTCTTCCTTTCAAGGCTGCGGGCGGCTTTGCCAGCACCAATTATATGGATTTCTACTGCGGCGCCCTGCTTGCAGCCAGGGAAGCCGGACAGAACGGTATCGAAGTCGAACTCAGCGTATATGACGACGGCAGTTCCCTCCCTGCTCTCGGTACGGAGAGACTGGCGGCCTTCGACGCTGTTATCGGCCCGGTCGGAAAGGCGAACATGGAGGCTCTGCTGCAGCGCGCTCCGGAGGGCAGCACCCTTGTCTCCCCTCTCGACCCGAAGACGGGCTCCCTCAGCGAAAACTGGCCTATGCTCTGCCAGGCGAACTCCGACAGCAACGAACAGTATGCCGACCTAGTCAAGTGGATAGCGGACGAAAGGAAGCCGGGCGACAAGGTCCTGGTCATATACGAGAAATCGAAGACCGCGCTCCGCAACCGTATGGACACCCTGCTGCGCGACAGGGGGATAGCCTTCACCGAGCTGTCATACAATATACTCGAAGGCCGCAACATAGGTGACGCGCTCAAGGCGAAGATGAGCACCGGAGCCTGCAACCGCGTTCTGATCGCGTCAGAGAGCGAGGCTTTCGTCAACGACGTGGTACGCAACCTCAATGTCGCTGTCCACGAGCAATACGACATTGCGCTCTACGGGCCTTCGAAGTTCAAATCCTTCGAAACCATAGACATAGACAACCTCCACAATGTGAGACTGCACCTTTCGCTCTCATATTACATCGACTACGACAGAGAGGATGTGAAATCCTTCATAATGAAATACCGCGCCCTTTACGGAACCGAGCCAAGCGCCTTCGCCTTCCAGGGCTACGACCTGATGCAATACTTCACCGAGGCCTGCTCACGCTACGGCGGGAAGTGGCGCGACAGGATGGACGGAAAGAAAGTGGAGCTGCTTCAGAGCGACATCTGCTTCGAGAGGCTTCCGGGCAGAAGCGGACTTACCAACACGGCACTGCGCCGCGTCATTTACGGTCCGGACTGTTCTGTCGAGATTTTGAAATAAGACTGCGCGCATTGGCGATGGCGGCATCGGTAAGTTCGGAGCCGCTGAGCATACGGGCAATTTCCATAACTCTCCCCTCGTCGGAGAGTTTTTCTATTGTAGAGAGCATACGCCCCGTCTCCGTGCTTTTAGAGACCAGATAGTGGGCTTCTCCCTTGGCGGCGACCTGAGGAAGGTGGGTGATGGCAAAGACCTGCATACGGGAGCCCATGCTGCAGATCATGGAGCCCATCCTGTCGGCCACGCTTCCAGATACGCCGGTGTCGATTTCATCGAAGACCATTGCAGGCATACTGCAATAGCGCGCCATCATATCTTTAAGGCAGAGCATTATCCTGGACAACTCGCCACCGGATGCGCACCTGGCCACATCCACGGGATTCTTTCCGCTGGAGGAGAAAAGGAAAGTGACGCTGTCGCTGCCACTGGCTCCGCAAGGAGCCGGATCGAGTCTCAGGCTGAATACTGCCGAAGGAAGTTCAAGATAGACGAGACTTGAAAGCACTGTCTCGGCAAAAGGTTTCGCGGCCTTCTCCCTGGCCGCATGCAGTTTCTCGCAGAGTCCGTCATACACGTCCTTTGCTGAGTTGATTTCTTCCCTGAGGGTGTCACGCTTCTGCTGCAGCAAAGTGCTGTCGGCCAGGGACTCCGAAAGGGAATCGCGCAGAGAGACAAGCTCGGCAATGCTGCCCGCAGCGTGCTTCTTCATCAGGGAATAAAGCAGGGAAAGACGGTCCTCCACGGCTTCCAGACGTTCAGGAGAAGCGTCCATAGCGGAATCGAGACTTTCTATCTCAGAGAGTATGTCCTCCAGTTCTATACGGCAGGAGGAAAGACGTTCCTCAAGAGAAGCGGCTGAAGGTATGAAGCGGCTGAGTTTGAGCATATTCCGCTCCATCTCCTTTAAATTCACGGTCAGCGGACCGGCCCCTTCCTCTCCGGCTGTACCGGCGAGAGCGAGGCTTCCGCCAAGCAGTTCCTTTATCAGTTCCGCATTGGCAAGGGTTTTCTGCTCGGCCTCCAGTTCCTCCAGTTCACCGTCCTTCAGGGCGGCGGCGTCAAGCTGCTTCCACTGAGCCTCATTGTAGTCGCGCTCCCTTTCCATCCTCTCTATCCTGCCCTCCAGTTCCTCAAGGCCGCGGCGCAGGGCGTTCAGTTTGCTCCAGGCAGCCGAACATTGCTCCAGAAGATCGGAGTTGCCGGCATAGCGGTCCAGCAGAGAAAGCTGAAACTGATGGTCGGACAGAAGAAGGGTCTGATGCTGTGAATGTATGTCCACCAGCCTGGGAGCCAGGGCATTGAGAAGAGGCAGGGTCACCGGCTCGTCGTTCACGAAGGCACGGGAACGGCCTGAGCGTGCCACCACACGGCGTATAAGCAACTCGCCGCCGTTCCAGTCCAGGTCATTTTCCTCAAGGACCTTGCGGGCGGGATCGTCAGGACCGAGCACGAAAAGCGCCTCCACGACACAGTTGTCTCCTCCCTCCCCCACCGCCGAGGCATCCGCCTTGGCACCGAGCAGGAGCGAGAGGGCGCCGAGCAAAATGGATTTGCCGGCACCGGTCTGTCCCGTAATAATGACAAGACCCTCCGGAAACGCAACTTCCAGAGAGTCTATCAGTACGTAATTCCTGACGTTGAGCTGCTTAAGCATTATGCATTACTCCTCTTCCTTGTGTGCCATCCTGTATTCTATCTCTCCATGCTGGAACTCATAGATAGCCACCAGGCTTGGCTTTGGCTGACGCTCGTAGTACTTGGAGATTTCGATCTGCTCGCAGTTCTCATATACCTCCTCCATAGTGTCGCGCTCGTTCTTGAAGTCCTCGAGTTTCTTGTTGAGTTCCTTCTTCTCGGCCAAGGCAATCTGGTTGGCTCTCTTGGAGAGTATGGATACGGTCTCGTAGATGTTTCCGGTCGGGGCCGCGAAATCTACGAGGTCCCTGGTAATTGTGTTCGTTGGAATCTGTGACTTTTTCATCGTCTTATCGGGTTTTATCTACCATCTTATACGGAATCGCTCCGCAGAAGGTTTCAAAATTTTCATTTCTGCTTTTTCTCTTTCGCAAGGGCCTTCTCCAATTTCTTGCGTTCCTTGGCATAGGCCTTCTCCTTTATCTCCTTCTCATAGTCCTCCGAGCGCTTTCCTAGAGCCTTCTGGGCCCTTGAATAAAGATAGTCGAGCTCCTTGACATATTTGCTATCAGGGTTCTCGCCCTTGAAGTTCAGATAGTCGTCGATGAAGACCAGATAGCGCTCGCGCTGTTTCTGCGGCACGCTGAGCTGGGCATATTTATAGGAAGACTTGGCCGTGTAGAAAAGTATGTCCTCGCGATAGATGTTTTCGGCGTCGTCCTTGAGCACGTTGCGCAGGGCCACCCTGGCCGCAAGATAGTCTTCCATTTTGTAATATAGCTTCGCCGCCTCGTAGGCCTTCGTGTCTAGCCTGTCGTTGAGGTCCTTGAGCATGGCTTCGCATTCGGATATATGGTCGTTGGACGGATAGTCGCGCAGATATTCGGCAAGCGCCGAGAGGCAGCGGTTGGTCGGAGCCTGATCGAGCTCGTAGCGCAAAGTCTGGCGGTAGAGGCAGTCCAGACGCAGGAAACGCGCCCTCTCGGTAAGCGGACTGCGAGGATACTTCGTGGTGAAGTTTTCGAAATTGGTCTCTGCGGTATAGTAATCCTTGAAATTGTAGTTGCTGAGGCCCCAGTAGTAATTCACGGTGTCATCCTTTTCGCTGCCATTGGTAAGCACGGTCAGGGACTCGAAAAGATTCGCCGCCTTATTGAACTTGCCCTGGTTGAAATAGTCGAAAGCCGCTGCATACTTTGCATCGACGTCGTTGCTGTTCAGCAATGCCTCATACTGGGATTTGCAGGATGCGGCGGAGAGGATGAGCGCTGCACAGAGAATCAGTCTTGAGTATTTCATATATAAAATCAAAAATTAGCAAAATAATGTCCGTATCTGCGATAGACCCAGGCCAGGAAGCGCTCTCCGAAGAGAGGGCAGAAAATCTTGGCGAGATGGTTTATGAAGCCGGGCATGGTGCCGCGGCGGCGCTTCATGACGGCATTCACGGCGGACTCGACCGCGCGCTCCGGCCATATCATCACCCCGAGGCCGTGGGCGATCTTCCTCAAATTTGGAGCCAAAGGTATCAGCGGGGTGTCAACCGCACCGAAATAGGCGCAGGTCACGCTCACACCGCTGCCCCTGAGTTCTATGCGCATCGAGCGGGAATAATCCTTAACAAAGCGCTTGGTGCTACTGTACATTCCAATGCAGGGCCAGGGCATCCAGGCGGCAAGCGAAGACACGTTCAGCACATATCCCCTGCCCCTTGCCCTCATACGGGGCACATATTTGCGGCAGAGCAGGAGCGGAGTGGTGCAGTGCAGGGCAAGCATCAGGGAGAGACGGCGTTCGGGAGTATCGACTATGCCGGTGGCATAAAGTATTCCGGCATTGTTCACAAGCAGTTCCACCTCTATGCCTGCAGCATCGGTACGCTCCACTATGCTGTCGGCCGCATCGGCCAGGGAAAGGTCCTGGACCAGTTCGAGCACCTTGAATGATTCCTTGTCCGCAGCCCTCCAGTCGTCCAGGGCCGCAATCTCCGCCTTCACGGACTCCGCAACGCGGGCCAGCCCGGCGGCATCTATGTCAACCAGGACAAGATTGAATCCTATACGGGCAAAATGACCGGCGTAGAGCTGGCCCATCCCGCCGGCCGCTCCCGTAATGAGCGCCCAGGATCCGAAATGCCTGAAATTCTTTTCTGTTACCTTTACTTTCGACATCGTCAACTACTAAAATCTTACAAATTTAGGCTTTTTCCGCGAAAAGGACAAATCGGGGCCTTACTTGGAATTTTTCAAAATTATTCCTTACTTTGTAATCATATATACAGAAGGTCAGATGAATCACAGCAACGACATAGATCAGTTTGTCGCAAAACTGAAGAAACACTCCCTGAAGGCGACTCCGCAAAGGATTGCGGTACACAAGGCCATGATCAGACTTGGGCACGCCAGCGCAGATATGGTAGCCGGGGAGATTGCCCGGGAGGGAGAGGCATCCATTACGGTAGCATCGGTTTACAACATCCTGTGCGGACTCAGCGAGCTGGGCATATACGGGCGCAGACTGAGTTCCACCAACAAGATGTTCTTCGACGTGAACACCTTCTGGCACGCGCATATGTATGACTGCGAGAACGACCTTTACAAAGACATCATGGACGAGGAACTGAACGCACTGGTAAACGAGAAACTTTCCAGACGCAAGTTCCGCGGCTACCGCGTCGAGTCGGTGGACATACAGATAACGGTCCGTCCGACCCGCAAGAAGTGCGCACGCAACGCCTGACAAGGCTCCGTACATAGAACAGACATTTAAAACATATAATAATAATGGATATCAGAAAAACCACACTTTGCGCACTTGCTGCACTTGTCAGCATCTGCTCCTGGGGCTGGGGTCGTAACGGCCACGACGCAATCTGCTACATCGCTGAATGCAATCTTAACAAGAAAGCGCTGAAAACGGTAAGCGACTACCTGGACGGCAAGTCCATAGTTTACTACTCCACCTGGCCCGACGAG
>SAMEA3663036__coassemble_341_pt1 | contig 22602 bp, 20 predicted proteins | sample SAMEA3663036__metabat2_high_PE_032 | metagenome-assembled genome bin SAMEA3663036 (sample SAMEA3663036) | pig gut metagenome | biome: pig gut; feature: pig-associated habitat; material: faeces | place: France | collected 2012 | reverse complement strand
CCTGATCGGCATTGCCTGAACCTCCATATATGTTCTTCAGCCCGTCGATTCTGCTCTGGAATTCTTCGATGGTCACGTTCTGCCCGTCGATTACGGCTACCCTGTGAGCTTTAGCGGTGTCTCCGCTGAACAATTTCATCAAGGTGTCGTTATCAAGGATGAAAAGGAGCAGAGAAAGACCGATAATCACCGAAATTACTATTCCGAATTTTGTTCTGATGGTATCTAATGCTGCCATATTTATTGTTTTTTATTGTTTTTCAAATCGATTGTGGGCCGCGAAGTTAAGAAAAAATCGGCAATAGTGCTCATTTTTTAGGCATAGGGCCTACAAAATTGATTGAATCAAGCACTACCTTGGTAGAATCCTGAACCACATATCCATAGCCGTCGAAGGGTTTGAGGAGTATTGCGTTCCGGGCCTTTTCGTCGGACTGCATTCCGTAGCCCTGCATCATTCCGTCGCGTGAATACATTTTCACGTAGCAGTGGGTATATATCTTCTGTTCCGAACGGTTCCAGTATAAGGTGTCGGTTTCCATTGTCTCGTTCTTGATTACGTTCCGTATGCGCACATTTCCGAACGCTTCCCACTTCTCGCTTCCATCCCGGAATTTGAAGTGACGTGCAGTGCGGGCCGTAATGACAGTCTCCAGACTCCCCTGCTCATCGTAGGAATAGACAGAAAATCCGTTCTTGAAATAATCCAGGTCAAGACTGTCCGATTCGTATCTTTCCATGAGGGTGGCCTCCATACGGGATTCGAGCACACCGTTGGTAGTCTGGACTATGAACATACTGTCCACACTCTGGACAGGATACATAAAAGGATCTGTCTCTTCTTCCCCGCCCTTTCCTTTACACGATAAAACGACCAAGAGACTGGCTGCCATTGCAGCCAGTCTCCTGAATATGGAAATTCCGATGTTAACTTCGCTTCCCAAAACTACTTCTGAGTCCTTACTATGGTGTTGGCAGACATTCCGCCGGCGCTTACCCTGTAGCTCTGACCGTTCTGTACTCCGTACATAAAGGCCTCGCTGGTCTCAGGGAAGTATTTGGAATAAGAAGAAATAAGGGAGTTGCACTCCTCGGTGAGGGACTCGTCAGCATTCTTTGCCTTTACGAGGTAATCTACTGCAACCCAGTAAGGAGCCCTCTTCTCGATGTAGTCGCCATTGGAGGTTACTGAGCCCCAGGCGGTACCGCAGATGAGGTAGCACTTGCCTGCAAGCGCAGGGTTCAGTTCTATGGCCTTGTTGGCTGCATCGACAGACTTCGCATATTTGCCGTTCTTGAGGCTGTACGCAGCAAGCTCGTAGTAGTAGTCGGCGTCGGTGGCAAGGTCGGACTCTTCGAAAGCGATTGCCTTTTCGAGGGAGGATACAGCTGCATCGAACTCGTTCCTTGAAGAATAGAGTTTGTAGAGTATGTACGAGGTCTTGTAGGAAGGATCGAGTTCACTCTTCTTGCTGATTGCGGAGAGGAAGAGGTCGTTGTCCATACAGCCCTCGGTGGAGCTCATCATATTCACTATCTTGCTTACGAGATCCAGATTCTCAGGATCGGCCTCGAAACGTGGGGTGAACAGGGCGATGAGGTTGTCGCAGCTGGCTACGTTGCTGGTAATGAATATGTTCTCTATGTCTGCCTTAGTCTTCTCAAGAGCCTCTGAAGAAGTCATCTGCTCGAGAGCCGCCATTGTGGACTCGTAGTCGTCGATAACCTGCTCGGCATCCAGGATTCCGGACTTGTAGAGACTTACCGCGGAATTGAAACGGAAGAGGTAAATCTGAGCTTTGGTCTGCTTTCCGTTGGCTGCGATTATCTCGTTGCAACCCTTGTAGAGAACCTCAGGCTCGTCCTGCAGGTAGTTGATCATATCCAGTCCCTTGTTGTTCATCGCAGTGACGGCGTACTTAGGATAGTACTCTGCCCTGAGATCGTGGAGGGTCATAAGGGTGTCTATAAGACCCTGCTTGAGGAAAGAATTGTTGCGGTTGCGGGTGATTTCCTTCCTTACGAGGGTGGTACCGTCTATGAGCATGGTCTGGTTGGCGGTAGGAGGGCAGACTTTGAAAGCCTTTCTCCAGTTAGGGAGAGCCTGGTCATAGTTCTTCTGCTTGAAATACTCCTTGTAATAGGAAAGATAGGTGATGCATTCCGCACTGTCCTTGCCGTACTTTCCCTGAGCGGAAGAATCCACGGCAAAACAAATCATCAACACTGAAACTGCTGAGAATAATAACTTTTTCATATATCTCTTTGATTTTTTTGATTACAACTATTTGTACATCGTCTTCTGGAACCAGATGTCGTGGAGATTCATCCCGACGAAAATGGTTGCATAATGCTCTCCAACCATCGATCTGTCCTTGAAATTGCCCTTTCTGCCGAAATCCAGGCCTACCGTTATCCCGTTGTTTCCCTTGAACACAGGGAATGTCATTCCAAGAGTTATGCCAATCGCATCGACATTGCGTCCCGAAGGGTCCAGACAATAGTATTGACGGTCGAAATAGAGGCCTCCCCTATAGCTTACCTTCTTCATATAGTAACGTATGTCGTTTCGGTTCGGAGTGTATTCGAAACCGGCCCTGAAGGACTGTGAAACCGTACTTCTGAAAGTAGAGGAACTGCCTTCCACCATAGTTCCCTGATAGGAGTCGAAACCGGATTTTCTCCAGTCCGAACGCAGATAGTCGAATTCCACCGACCAGTTCTCTCCGGAACTCAGGGATATGCCCACTCCGAGTTCGTCACCGAAACGGAGCTTGCCGCTGTTACGGAGGGTATCCGTCCTGAATATCAGGGTATCCGAAACCTCGGAAGCGGTGGCAAAGCGATATACGTTGGCATATCCGCCCATATTCGTGGAAAGGCGATAGGTGGCGCCGAGCGTAAGGCTAAGGTCCGATCCGAGTTTCTGCTCGTACTGAAGGCCGAACTTGCCTGTGGTTCCCCTCAACTGCATCGTGTAGCCGCTGTTGATTGCCCTGTAGGACTCGTCGGTATATACGGTGTTGCTGACCTTGTCTATGGTTCCGAAGTAATAGATGAATTCTGCACCTACCGAGAGACGCTTCCAGAAAGTTGCGCCTGCACCCACGAAGAACTGATACACGCCGCCCTGACCGTAGGACTGATAGGTTACGTTGCCTGTTTTTCCTATGATGTCCGGGTCGGTCTCGTGGGAAGTGAAATCATATCCCACGTCGCTGAAAGGGGTAATGCCGACCATAAAGGCGGATGAGCGCCATATAGGGAAGCTGAGTACGAAGTCGGAAATATTGAAGGTGTTGTTTGCCGACTTGAACTTGCCGGCATCCGTGGTCTGATTGAAAACCTTATTGTTCTCGATGACACCGAAGTCCGCCATAAAGGAAAGCGAATCCCTTGCAGTCACCGCGGCAGGATTGGTGAAGTTTATGACACGACGGTTTCGGGTTGCGATTCCCACTCCTCCCATACTGCGGGTATATGCGGAACCTTCCTTGAATATGTCGCCGACTCCATAGACGGAATAAGGCGAATACGCATTGTGCGCACCACTCTGCGCAGTAGCGTCAATACACAAAAAAAAGGCAAGTACCGCCAGTAAGAGTACTTTACAGTTTACTTTCATAAAATTCTTCAGCTACTAAAGCCAACCCCATCAGTACAAGGTTACAAATTACAAAGATGGAGTTTTTCATTTTCTTTGCAAAAAAATTCGCATCGCCACCGGTAAATACGGCTATATTTCCGGGGTTTGCGTCAAGATGCCCCTGTATTTCAAACATTATGCCCGAAAGAATCCCGAACTCTATGGATGAGTTGAGGGAAGTGCCCTCTGAAGGTATTTCCTCAGGGGTGTCCAGCAGCGGAAGTGACTTGGAATAACGGAATATGGATTTGAATCTGGTACGGCATCCCGGGGATATGGAGCCGCTCACGTAGCGTCCTTCCGAATCGGTTCGGTCAATGCTCAGGGTAGTGCCGAAATCGAAGACGGTCACTGCCTTTCCCTTGAAGAGAAAACGGGATGCGATGATGGATGCTGCCCTGTCCGGGCTGATCCAGGCCGGCAGCTGATGGGAGGAATTGACGGCAGTGCAGTGAGGGTCCATAATCACCAGCTCGCCGCAGCGCCCGGACAGAGTGGATTTCCATTTGAGAGGTATTTCGGAAACCGATGAAAGCACCATTACGTCCGCCCTCTCCCCCTCCGTAAGGGAAAGTATGAAATCGAAACTCTTTTCACCCTGGTACCTGAAAATCTTACCGAGGGTCATTCCATCCGACCAGGTGGCCTTTAAAGCCGTATTCCCTATTTCAACCAGTAGATTGTGCATATCATTTTATCTTTCTCAGCAATTCGAGGGCACGGGATGTGCCGTCAACGTTGCGGCATACTATCTTGAGCCTGTCGTTGCTCTGTTTCAGTTCATAATATTTCGCGTTGTCCGGAAGGGATATTCTCTCCAGCGTTTTTGAGAATTCACCCGACTTGTAGAAAGGGGACAGGGGATTGGATATGAAGAAACATATCATTATGCCGTTCTTTACTATCACCTTCTCGAAGCCCAGGGAAGCGGCTATATTCCTTATCCTTACTATATCGAAAAGCCTTTCCACCTCAGGAGGCATCTTTCCGAATCGGTCCTCCATCATCGAATGTATGCGGTCCAGCTGCTTTCCCTCGCCTGCCGAGTCCATATCCTTGTATATGCGTATCTTTTCCGCATTCACGTCTATGTAATCGTCCGGAATCAGCGCAAGCTGGTCCGTTTCGACCGTGCAGTCGGATATGTACGAAGACTCGTCCCTGCGGGTGCTTATCCCGCTCTCCATTCCGAGTTCCTCTATGGCTTCCTGGAGTATCTTCTGATAGGTTTCGAAACCCATGTCCGTGATGAAGCCGCTCTGTTCGGCGCCGAGCAGATTGCCTGCTCCCCTTATGTCCAGGTCCTGCATTGCTATACTGAAGCCGCTCCCCAGGTCGGAGAAGGATTCTATTGCCTTCAGCCTGCGCCTGGCCTCGTCCGTAACGGAAGCCAGAGGAGGCACGATAAGATAGCAGAATGCCCTCTTGTTTGACCTTCCCACACGGCCCCTCAGCTGGTGGAGGTCGCTCAGACCTATGTTCTGTGCCTGATTGATGAGTATGGTGTTGGCGTTTGGAATATCGAGACCGTTTTCTATTATGGTTGTGCAGAGCAGCAGGTCATATTCCCCCTTCATGAAAGCAAGTATCTTGTTTTCAAGCACCTTTGCCTCCATCTGACCGTGGGCCACGCATATCCTCATATCCGGAACCAGCCCGTGGAGTATGTTGTATATGCCATCCAGTTCCTCCACCCTGTTGTGAAGGAAGAATATCTGTCCGTCACGGTTCAGCTCGTAATTGATTATGCTGCGTATCTCCTCCTTGTCGAAGAGTATGATTTCGGTCTGAACGGGAATCCTGTTCGGCGGGGGAGTGTTGATTATGGAAAGGTCCCTGGCTCCAAGGAGCGAGAACTGGAGGGTTCTCGGAATAGGAGTGGCGGTCAGGGTCAGAGTGTCGATAGACTCCTTCAGCTGACGGAGTTTTTCCTTGGAACTTACTCCGAACTTCTGTTCCTCATCTATTATCAAAAGGCCCAGATCCTTGAACTCGAATGCGGAATTCAGAAGTTTGTGGGTGCCTATGATTATGTCTATGCCGCCTTTTTTGAGTCTTTCCTTTATGTCGGATATTTCTTTTGCGCTGCGCAGCCTGCTCACGTATTCCACATTGCACGGGAAGTCCTTCAGACGGGAACTGAAGGTGTTGTAGTGCTGCAGGCAGAGTATGGTTGTAGGTACGAGCACGGCAACCTGCTTGCTGTCAGCAACGGCCTTGAAGGCAGCCCTTATGGCAACTTCCGTCTTTCCGAATCCCACGTCTCCGCAGACCAGACGGTCCATAGGACAAGTGTCCTCCATATCCCTCTTCGTGGCGGCAACTGCCTTTTCCTGATCCGGAGTGTCCTCATACATAAATGAGGATTCCAATTCCGTCTGGAGGTAGGTGTCCGGGGAGAAGGCAAAGCCTTTGGAGGCCTTTCTCCTGGCGTAAAGCTTGATCAGGTCCTTGGCTATGTCCTTGACCCTGGATTTGGCAGAGGCTTTGAGATTCTGCCAGGCCTTCGAACCCAGACGGTTTATTTTAGGCGGCTCGGAATCCTTTGATTTGAAACGGGATATCTTGTGGAGCGAGTGCACAGAAAGGAAGATGGTGTCATTGTCCTTGAACATAAGTTTCACCACCTCGTGCATACGGCCCCTGTCGTCCTTCATCCTGACCAGTCCTCCGAAAACGCAGACTCCGTAATCTATATGCACTACGTAGTCGCCTATATTGAAGGAACTCAGTTCGTTGATGGTAAGCTGTTCGCTCTTTTCGACGCTGCGGCGCATCCTCACCCTGTGGAAGCGGTCGAATATCTCGTGGTCCGAATATATGCAGCAACGGCTCTCGTGGTCTATGAAACCGTTGTGCAGGTTCTTGCCTTCGACCATTTCCGGCACCGTTCCCTCTTCGGCGAGTATTATGCTTCGGAGTCTTTCCAGCTGGGAGCGTTTTTCTCCGTATATATATACCTTATATCCCTTTTCGAGCCTGTTTTTTATATCCTGTATCAGCAAGTCGAAATTCTTGTTGAACGCAGGCTGCGGACTGATGTCGAAGCGTATCGGACTGGCTTTCACCGCTGAAAGGGGAGTCTCCAGATATACCTTTCTGAAAGGGGAGAGCCTGCTGAAGAATTCCCTTTCCCTGTAGGAATCGGAGGAGTCCAGCCAGACTATGCAGTCCTCGGGAAGGATATCGCTTATGAAAAGGCCCTCCGTATCGCTGTCGGAAGCCATATCCCCGTATATTTCCACCTTGTCCACAGACTCCTTCGAGAGCTGCGTATTTGTGTCGAAGGTATATATCTTCTCTATTTCGTTGCCGAAAAGGGAGAGGCGGAAAGGGTAGTTGAAAGAATATGAAAATATATCCACGACTCCGCCGCGAAGCGTGTATTGTCCCGGCTCGGATACGAAATCGACGTTTTCGAAGCCGGCTTCCGAAAGTATGGAGGATATATCGTCGTGGGATATTTCGTCTCCGGCTTTCAGACTGAGCAGAGGGCTTAATGCATCGCTGGAGGATGGAAGTCTTTCTTCAAGGGCTTCCGGGTAGCTTACTATCACGGTTCCCGGCTCACAGGAGCGTATTTTCCCTATGGCTGAGGTTCGCTGGACCCCGAGGGAAGATTTGTAATTGCTCCTTACGGCATTCTTTCCTGAATCAGGGAGATAGAACACCTTGTCCCCCTCGGTCAGATTATAGAGGTCGGCCGCACAATATTCCGCTGATTCCTTGTCCGGCAATACAACCAGGCTCATTCCGGCACCGCGGGCACCGGATAGCACAAACCACCTGGCCGAAAGGAAAAGTCCCTGGCAATAAATATCCTTCTGTCCGGAAGCGAGGGCTTCCTGTAATGCTGCCGTACTATGTTCCGATATCAACATTTATGTTCATAACTCTGTTGAAAACCTGTTTATAACCCTGTTGACAGAAAAATGAAAAAGAATTTTTGATAAGAGAGGAGAATTTATATCCACCGGAATTTTTTGAATATGCAACAGGTGGCGCCGCTTTTATATAAATTTCATCCCAACAGGAAATCAACATTAAAATTTAGGTTCAACTAATTATTATTCAGTAACTTAAAAAAGTTATTAACATTTCAACAGGCGCATAAACATCATCTATTCATTTAAAATTAAATTATATTTGTATTTATAATGATGTTTCTATGCAGGAAAAGTTCGACCCACACGACGTCAATGCCGGCAAAGATAATGAATTGGACGGAATTATAAGGCCACAGGACCTCACCCAGTTCACCGGTCAGGAGAAAATAGTATCCAACCTCAAGATATTCATACAGGCGGCCAAAATGAGAGGGGAGTCCCTTGATCACGTGCTCTTCCACGGGCCTCCGGGACTTGGAAAGACAACCCTCGCCCATATCATAGCCAATGAACTCGGGGTGAATATGAAACTCACTTCGGGACCTGTGCTGGACAAGCCGGGGGATCTGGCCGGTCTGCTTACCTCTCTGGAAGAGGGAGACGTGCTTTTCATTGACGAGATTCACAGACTTTCTCCGGTTGTGGAGGAATACCTCTATTCCGCAATGGAGGATTTCGTCATAGATATAATGATAGACAAGGGGCCGGGAGCGCGTTCCGTCAGGATAGCCCTCAATCCTTTCACTCTCGTGGGCGCAACCACGCGCAGCGGCCTTCTCACTTCGCCTCTGCGGGCCCGTTTCGGAATAAAATGCGCCCTCGAATATTACGATACGGAAACCCTGCTCCGCATCGTAAGCCGCAGTGCCTCCATATTGAACATAGGCATAAGTTCCGACGCTGCCTTCGAAATTGCGCGCCGCAGCCGCGGTACGCCGCGAATTGCGAACTCCCTGCTTCGCAGGGTACGTGATTTCGCACAGGTGATGGGAAACGGAAGCATAGACCTGAATATTGCACGATATGCCCTCGACGCCCTGAACATAGACACCCTGGGCCTCGACGCTATAGACAACAAGATACTTAAAACCATAATAGTCAAGTTTAAAGGCGGTCCTGTGGGAGCAAATACCATAGCCACGGCAGTGGGGGAGGACCAGGGCACTCTCGAAGAAGTTTACGAGCCTTTCCTTATAAAGGAGGGCTTCATTATGCGTACACCGCGTGGACGCGAAGCCACTCCTCTGGCTTACAGACATCTGGGCTTCGATGAATTGCGCACTGAAAAGTCGGAAAACACTTTATTTTAATTATATTTGCGTCCAAATTTTATAAACTAAAGAAAATGGCCGAAAAATTGATTTCCAAGATTCCCGAGGGACCTCTTGCCGAAAAATGGACTAACCATAAGGCACACATCCGTGTAGTCACTCCGGGCAACAAGAGAAAACTCGATGTCATCGTCGTCGGAACCGGTCTGGGCGGAGCCTCTGCAGCAGCTTCTCTCGGTGAACTCGGTTACAACGTCAAAATCTTCTGTATCAGCGACTCGCCACGCCGTGCCCACTCTATTGCGGCACAGGGAGGCATCAACGCCGCGAAGAACTACCAGAACGACAATGACTCGGTTTACAGGCTCTTCTACGAGACCATCAAAGGTGGCGACTACCGCAGCCGCGAAGCCAATGTCTATCGTCTTGCAGAGGTCAGCAACAACATCATTGACCAGTGCGTAGCTCAGGGCGTGCCTTTCGCACGTGAGTATGGCGGACTCCTCGCAAACCGCTCTTTCGGTGGGGCTACAGTCAGCCGCACCTTCTATGCAAGGGGTCAAACCGGACAGCAGCTCCTTCTCGGTGCATACGCAGCTCTGAACCGTCAGATTGCCGAGGGTACCGTCAAGTCTTATCCTCGTCACGAAATGCTCGACGTGGTTCTCGTCAATGGTGAGGCCAGGGGTATCATAGCAAGAAACCTCGTGACCGGAGAAATCGAGAGATTCGGCGCACACGCAGTCGTAATAGCTACCGGAGGTTACGGAAACACCTATTTCCTTTCCACCAACGCAATGAACAGCAACGGCTCCGCAGCATGGCAGTGCTACAAGAAGGGTGCATTCTTCGCAAACCCTTGCTTCGCCCAGATCCACCCTACCTGTATCCCTGTACACGGCGACCAGCAGTGCAAGCTGACTCTTATGTCAGAGTCCCTGCGTAACGACGGCCGTATCTGGGTTCCTAAGAAGATGGAGGACGTCCTCAAGCTCCGCAAGAAAGAGATTCTCCCTTCCGATATAGCTGAAGAGGATCGCGACTACTATCTCGAGCGCCGTTATCCTGCCTTCGGAAACCTCGTTCCGCGTGACGTGGCTTCCCGTGCCGCAAAGGAGCGCTGTGACGCCGGCTTCGGCGTGAATGAGACCGGTCTTGCCGTATTCCTTGATTTCAAGACTGCAATCGAGCGTCTCGGTGAGGGTAAGATACGCGAGCGTTACGGTAACCTTTTCCAGATGTACGAGAAGATTACCGGAACCGATCCTTACAAGCAGCCAATGATGATATATCCGGCCATCCACTACACTATGGGCGGTATCTGGGTAGATTATAACCTTCAGACCACCATACCGGGTCTCTATGCAATAGGTGAGGCAAACTTTTCCGATCACGGCGGAAACCGTCTCGGTGCCTCAGCGCTTATGCAGGGTCTTGCCGACGGTTACTTCATCCTTCCTTATACCATAGGCGACTATCTTGCAGGTCATTTCAAGGATGGTAAGGTAGATGTGAACACTCCTGAGTTCGATGCAGCCGAAAAGGCTGTGAAGGAAAAGATAGAGAAACTCTTCTCCATCAAGGGAAAGAGGTCTGTCGATTCCCTCCACAAGGAACTCGGCCACATTATGTGGGAGTATGTGGGCATGGCCCGCAGCGAGGAAGGTCTCAAGACCGGCATTGCCAAGATCAATGAGCTTAAGAAGGAATTCTGGTCAAACGTATACGTTCCAGGAACCAATTTCGAGTTCAACCAGGAGCTTGAGAAGGCGCTCCGCCTCGCTGACTTCCTTGAAATAGGTGAACTCATGGCAATCGACGCCCTCAACCGCAACGAATCCTGCGGCGGTCATTTCCGTATCGAGTCCCAGACTGAAGAAGGGGAGACCAAGCGTGACGATGAGAATTACATGTATGTAGCCGCCTGGGAGTACAAGGGTGAAGGAAATGCACCTGAACTCCACAAGGAACCTCTGAAATACGAGAACATCAAGATTGCAACCAGAAACTATAAAGACTAACAGAGATGGATTTTAAACTTAAGATATGGCGTCAGAAAAACGCCAAGGCCAAAGGTCACTTCGAGACTTATGAAGTCCACGACATCGAGGAGGATGCATCTTTCCTCGAGATGCTCGACATACTCAACGAGCAGCTCATCAGGGAGGGCATCGATCCCGTTGCAGTAGATAAGGGTTGCAAGAACAGCGGTCCGGTTTCATTCGACCACGACTGCCGTGAGGGTATTTGCGGCGCCTGCTCGCTTTATATCGACGGCCGTGCTCACGGTCCTGACGATGAGGTAACCACCTGCCAGCTCTTCATGCGCAAGTTCAAGAACGGTGCAACCATCACCGTAGAGCCATGGAGAAGTGCCGGTTTCCCTATTATCAAAGATCTCGTTGTCGATAGGGGAGCGTACGACAAGATACTCCAGGCCGGAGGTTATGTTTCAGTACGCACCGGCGGTGTTCCTGACGCAAATGCCATTCCTATCCCTAAGAAGAATGCAGACGAGTCAATGGACGCTGCTGCCTGCATCGGCTGCGGTGCCTGCGCTGCAACCTGCAAGAACGGTTCCGCCATGCTTTTCGTTGCTGCCAGGGTTTCTTCACTCGCTCTTCTTCCACAGGGCAGGGTAGAGGCCGCAAGGCGTGCAAAGGCTATGGTTGCCAAGATGGACGAACTCGGATTCGGTGCCTGCACCAACACCCGCGCCTGTGAGATGGAGTGTCCTAAGCACATAACTGTCAATCATATAGCCCGTCTGAACAGAGAGTTCCTCTGCGCCAAGTTCAAAGACTGATACTTATATGCATATATGAAAAAGCCGGCCCTTGTGACCGGCTTTTTTTTATTACCACAGGAAATTGTCGAAAGGATACCTTCCGGCGTGTATTTCAGCCACTATCTTGTAGATATCGTTCCTCAGTTTATCAATTCCCGTCTTGTCTTTTGCGGATATGAATACACATGGAGTGTTTTCACTTGCTATCCAGCTGTTCTTGAATTCGTCCAGAGAGTAGTTTTTCTGCGTTTTAGGCACTAATGAGAACTCGTCATACTCTTCATAGCTATAGGCGTCTATTTTATTGAATATGACCAAAACAGGCTTGTTTGCGGCATCTATTTCCTTCAGTGTCCTGTTCACCACTTCCATCTGCTCTTCAAAGTCTGGATGGGATATATCCACTACGTGCAGAAGCACATCCGCCTCCCTTACTTCATCGAGGGTGCTTTTGAATGCTTCCACGAGCTGTGTAGGCAGTTTTCTTATGAATCCCACCGTGTCACTCAGCAGGAAAGGGCAGTTTTCTATGACCACTTTCCTGACAGTTGTATCCAGTGTGGCGAAGAGTTTGTTTTCTGCAAAGACATCCGTTTTGGCCAGCAGATTCATCAATGTGGATTTGCCTACGTTGGTGTATCCGACCAGGGAGAGTCTTACAAGCTGCCCCCTGTTGCTTCTCTGTACAGCCATCTGTTTGTCAACTTTGGCCAGCTGTTCTTTCAGTTTGCTTATCCTTTCCTTGACAATACGGCGGTCTATTTCTATCTGCTTCTCACCCATTCCGCCTCGTGCTCCCATTCCTCCTCTCTGTCTTTCGAGGTGAGTCCACATACCTGCCAGTCTGGGCAGCATATAGTTGTATCTGGCCAGTTCTACCTGCAGTTTTGCGTATGATGTCCTGGCCCTCTGGGTAAATATTTCCAGTATCAGTGAGGTACGGTCTATTACTGCGGCAGTCTTTACTATCTTTTCTATATTCCTCTGCTGGATGCCGGTAAGTTCGTCGTCGAATATGACGTAATCTATATCGTTTTCCTTGCAGTATTCAGCTATTTCTTCCAGTTTTCCGCTTCGTATATAGGTAGCTCCATCTGGTTTGTCCACTTTTTGGACGAATTTCTTATCGCCTTTTGCCCCGGCTGTCTCAGCCAGGAACTCCAGTTCTTCCAGATATTCAAGCACTTTTCTTTCATCATCGTTCTGCTTGATTATACCTACGAATACGGCTTTATAATCCTTGATCTCCATTATTATCTATATAGTTTTTCTGTTACGGAAGAGTCCAAAAAAATGGAGGCCGACCATAATGTCAGCCTCCATCCTGTATTCTGTTTTCACTATCTCAACTGGAAAATCACAGGGAAGGTGTAGGTTACACGGACAGCGCGGTCACGCTGTTTTCCCGGAGTCCATTTTGGAGAGCTGGATACGACCTTTACTGCCTCTTTGTCGAGTGAAGGGTCAACGCCACGCACAACCTTTACATTGGTAACGCTGCCGTCTTTCTCTACGGTGAACTGGAGGGTTACACGGCCCTGAACGCCGTTTTCCTTGGCAATTTCAGGATATTCGAGCCTTGAGTTCACCCATTTTGAGAACTCGTTGGCATCTCCGCCGTTGAATGAAGGTCTGGTTTCAACCAACTGGAATGGAATAGCCTCTTCCTCAATCACTTCCTCCTGAACTTCCTCGATGTAGTCTCCGATTTCAACTCCGAGGTTTGCATCGTCCTCGAGATTCATAAAGAGGTCGTCATCAACCTTGATGTCGTCATCGATGATGTCGATCTGGTCGGAAAGCACAGGAATCTTAGGAGTTTCAGGTGGTGGAGGAGGGGTCTCCTGGGTGATAGGAATGATTTCCTCTTCCTCAATCATCTGGGTTTCCTCCTCAAGGACGCTTACATTGGCATCCCTGGTACCCCACTGGAAGGCAGCGAGGGTGACAAACAGAGAAAAGCAGAGGCCTACTTCGATGAAAAGCAGTTTCTTGTTTTCAAGGTTCGCTTTTTTGGACTTTTTCTCTTCCATATAGTTAAAAAGTTTTGATTTCGTTTAATCTGCGTAAAGGTATGATTTTTTCTTTTTATTTCAAAATTTTAACTTTGTATCCGTTTTTAAGTGCGCGCAGAATGACTTCTTTTTTCTTTGAGGACACAAGTCTCAACTTCAGATGCAAAAATCTTACCAGAAAATGGCTTAAACTGGTAGCTGAAAGCGAGATACGCCGACTTGGCGATATAAATATAATATTCTGTTCAGATAACTATATCCTCGATATCAACCAGCGTTATCTCGGTCACGACTATTTTACCGACATAATTACTTTTGATTATTGTGAGGGTGACAAACTAAATGGAGATCTTTTCATAAGTGTCGATTCTGTCCGTGAGAATTCCCTCGAGTACGGAACAGAGTTTGAAAATGAGCTCAACAGGGTCATAGTTCACGGGATTCTCCATCTCATTGGTTATGATGACCATTGTGACGATGACATTGCCCTGATGAGAAAGAAAGAGGATTATTATCTGTCCCTCAGGGAACTTCTCTGATTCAATCAATTTAATTTCTGTTCATCCGATGATTTTCCCGGATTATGACATAATAGTCGTAGGTGGCGGACATGCCGGTTGCGAGGCAGCTATGGCTGCTTCCCTTATGGGTTCCAGGACTTTGCTGATTTCTATGGATATTAACCGCTTTGCGCAGATGTCCTGCAATCCTGCCGTCGGCGGAATTGCAAAGGGGCAGATTGTAAGGGAAATCGATGCGCTCGGTGGATTCAGCGGAATTGTCACTGATTGCTCAACTCTGCAGTTCCGTATGCTTAACAGGTCAAAGGGACCGGCAATGTGGAGTCCACGCGCCCAATGCGATAAGAATCTATACTCCCAAAATTGGCGAAAAATAATCGAAAGTTCCTCATTATTAGATATTTACCAAGATACAGTCACTAAATTTCTCTTTAATGAAGGACGAATTTCGGGGGTTTGTACGACCACGGGCGCAATTTTCAATTCTCGAGCACTTGTTTTAACTGCCGGAACCTTCCTGAACGGACGTATGTTCATAGGTCGAAACTCTTTTGAGGGTGGAAGGATAGGGGAGCAGGCATCTTACGGCTTGACCGAACAGCTCAAAGCTCTTGGAGTACGCAGTGCGAGAATGAAGACTGGTACCCCTCCCAGAATAGACATCAGTTCCATAGATGTTTCCAAACTTACGCTTCAGAGCGGAGATAAAAATCCTTCCAAGTTTTCCTACCTGCCTTTCCTTTCAACGGTTCAAAGCGGCATTCCCCAGATGCCTTGCTATATAGTCCATACCAATAGCGAGGTACATGACATTCTCCGCAGCGGCTTCAAGGACTCGCCCCTCTTTCAGGGTATGATTACCGGCATTGGTCCGAGATATTGTCCGAGCATAGAAGATAAATTGCGCACTTTCGCAGACAAGGATGAGCATCAGCTTTTTCTTGAGCCGGAGGGCAGGAATATCAATGAGTATTACCTACAGGGTTTTTCCTCATCCTTGCCGCTTGACATACAGCTCAAGGCTCTTCATTCTATCAAAGGGCTTGAGAATGTTAAAATATACCGTCCCGCCTATGCTGTCGAGTACGATTATTTCGACCCGACTCAGCTGAAGCCTTCTCTTGAAATGAGAGATATAGAATGCTTGTTTATGGCCGGTCAGGTAAATGGAACTACCGGTTATGAAGAGGCGGCTGCCCAGGGTTTGATGGCAGGTATAAACGCTCATCTCAAAATCAATGGGAAGGAGCCTTTTATTCTCAAGAGGGATGAGGCTTACATAGGTGTACTTATTGATGATCTCGTGACAAAGGGAGTCGATGAGCCTTATAGAATGTTTACAAGCAGGGCAGAGTACAGAATACTTCTCCGTCAGGATAATTCAGACATTCGACTCACTTCTCTATCTCACAAGCTGGGTCTTGCTGATGAATTCCGTTACTCATACACTATGAGGAAGTATGAGGATATTTCGGATCTTAAGGAGTATGTTGAATCCACTCATATAAAGTCTGAACTTGCAAATCCTTATTTATCTTCAGTAGGGGAATCCGCTCTTGATGGAAGGAAAAAACTCGATTCTCTTCTTGTCAGACCTAATGTAAGTTTGGATGGTCTCTTAAATGTTGTTCCACGTGGAACAGAAATTAAATCTCCAGAATTTTCTAAGGATTCTTTTACTGGAGAAATGTGCTCTGAACTTATAGCAAATTCATCTGCGCTTATAGATATTGATGAGAATGAAAAATCCTCTCTTGTAAATGAGAATTACAGAAAGGATATTTATGATTCGGTTGAGATAGCTGTAAAGTACAGCGGTTATATAGATAGGGAAAGACAACTTGCCGACAAGATGCTCCGTTTGGAAAACCTGCGTATTCCTGAAAATTTTGACTTCGACAAGATTGAGTCGCTTTCTATTGAATGTCGTCAGAAACTTAAACGTTATGCTCCGGGAACTATTGCCCAGGCGTCCCGTATTTCAGGAGTATCTCCATCTGACATCTCTGTGCTCCTTGTTTATTTCGGCCGTTGATGATTGAAAGGTAAAGTTCCACGTGGAACCTTTATAAACTCTTCAAAGCGGTCTTGATAATATACTCGACGCTCGCATCGGGTTTATCCTTGACAATTCCGGCTATAACCTTATTGACATTAGCCTTCGTAAAGCCGAGCATAACCAGGGCGGCAGAAGCTTCCTCGCTTATGCTGTCGTTCTGTTTAGTGTAGATCAGGTTGCCGACACTTCCTTCACCCTTGACAATCTTGTCTTTCAATTCAAGTACAAGTCTCTGGGCTGTCTTCAGTCCTATTCCCTTTACTGATTTTATCCTGTTTACATTTTCAGAGAGTATGGCTTCTCTTACTTCTTCGCAACTCAGTGAGGAAAGCATCATTCTTGCAGTGCCCACGCCGACTCCGGAAACGTTAATCAGCAGGCGGAACATTTCCCTTTCATCCTTGCTTGAGAAACCGTAGAAAAGTTCCTCGTCCTCTCTGAGGACATGGTGAAGATAGAGTTTGCATTCTTTGCTGTGTTCGAAATCACTGTAGGTCTGAAGTGAAATCTGGGCGTGAAATCCAATGTTGTTGCAATCCACAACTATGTCGGTTGGACTGAGTTCGGCTATGCTGCCTTTTACGTAATCGAACATATTCTTAATGATGTATGTTTTGAGGGTTTTGCAAAATTATGATAAAAAGCACTCAATTAAAATAGGAATTGTTAAATTTGCGGGCCTGTATAATATTTGTCGCTAAGATGAAGACAGAAGAACTCAGAAAAGAATTTCCGATACTCTCACGCAAGGTCAATGGCAGGGACCTTGTGTACTTCGACAATGCGGCAACATCCCAGAGACCGCGTTCCGTAATCGAGGAGTGGAACAGACTCACAAGCTATAGCAATGCCAATATTCACCGTGCCGTCCATACTATGGCCGAGGAATGTACTGAAGCGTATGAGCAGGCCAGGGATGCAGTCAGGGCATATATAAATGCAGCGTCGAGGGAGGAAATAATTTTTACCTCCGGGGCTACGGCTTCGATCAATCTTGTGGCTTATACTTTCGGCGAGCGCTTCGTTTCCGAGGGAGATGAGATAATAGTTGCCGAGTGTGAACATCATTCGGATATGGTTCCCTGGTATATGCTCTGCAGGAGAAAGAACGCGAAGCTTGTCAAACTGCCTGTGGATGACAACGGACGTCTTGATACGGAAATCCTGAAATCTATGATAGGGGAAAGGACCCGCCTCGTAGCAGTCGCTCACGTTTCCAATGTACTCGGAATAGTGAACCCTGTGGAGGAGATTGTCAGGATAGCCCATTCGAAGAATGTTCCCGTACTCGTTGACGGTGCCCAGGGCATAGTACATTGCGAGGTCGATGTGAGAAAACTCGATTGCGACTTCTATGCTTTCTCGGGGCATAAGATGTATGCCGCAACCGGAACGGGTGTGCTCTACGGAAAGCGACGCTGGCTGGAGCAACTGCCTCCATTCATGGGTGGCGGTGAAATGATTGCTTCAGTGTCTTTCAAAGACGTAAAATTTGCGGATATCCCGATGCGTTACGAAGCCGGTACTCAGAATTTCGCATCCTCAGCGACTTTAAAACAGGCTTGTGAATTACTTAACTTATTGAAAGATAGTGAGTTAAATCAAAATTTCGAGCAAATTTGCCTGTCTATGCAAAATTGCCTGAAAAATTTTGATGGGCTTAAAATCTACGGAAATGCGGAAGTGGGGTCCGACAGGGCGCCGCTCTGGTCTTTTACCGTGGAGGGTGTGCATCACGAGGATCTTGCCATATTGCTCGACAAGATGGGAGTGGCTGTGCGTTCCGGTCAGATGTGTGCCGAACCTCTGATGGAGCGTTTCGGAGTGAGCGGTATGCTGAGGGTTTCACTTGCTCCTTACAATACGATCGATGAAGTTGAATATTTCGGGCAGGCCCTGGACAGGGCTGTCGGAATGTTGAGATAAATCATTATGACTTTACTTGAAACAGAAAACGAGATAATATCCGAATTTTCAATGTTTGATGACTGGCTCGACAAATACGAGTACATCATCGACCTTGGGAAGTCGCTGGATTCCTTTCCTGAGAGTTCCAAGACGGATGAAAAGCTGATCAAGGGTTGTCAGTCGAGAGTATGGCTGGACTGGAAGACAGAGGACGGAAAACTGTATTTTCAGGCCGATAGCGACGCTATCATCACCAGGGGAATAATATCTCTGCTGATAAGGATTTATTCCGGAAGGACTCCGGAAGAGATTCTTGCATCCGATTTTTCGGTAGTGGAGAAGATAGGTCTAAAGCAGAATCTGAGTCCTACACGCGCGAACGGTCTGCTTTCAATGATAGATACCATACGTTCGGCTGCAGAGGCTGCAAGATGAGAGGAGAATGCAATTATGCTTGAAAGAGATATAATTTTGGCACTCAGGCAGGTCTATGACCCGGAGATTCCGGTGAATATCTATGACCTCGGACTGATATATGAGATCAAGGTGGATGAGGAGCACAGGGTTTATATTCAGATGACGCTGACTGCTCCGAACTGTCCTATGGCCGATTATGTGGTGGAGCAGGTGAAGGATGCCGTCAAGGATGTGCCCGGAGTATTGGAAGTGGAGGTGGAACTGGTTTTCGAACCGGTATGGGACAAGAGCCGTATGTCCGAAGAGGCCCTGGTTGAACTTGGATTGGACGAGGACTGATGGATCTTTATCTCGGATTGGGTTCCAACCTTGGAGACAGAAAAGCCAATCTGCTCAGGGCAATCGGCTTGCTGGACAATAGGCTTCCCGGACGCAGGACAGCGCTTTCCGAATTTGTGGAAAATCCTGCGGAGGGCTTTGAGGGACCGGATTTTCTGAATGCCGTTGCGCTTTGGAAGGTGGAAGATACTTGCGTAACGGAGGCTTTTGCCCTTGAGATTCTGGGAATATGCAAGGGGGTGGAGCAGGAAATGGGACGCTTTTCGAAACCCGAATATGATTCCTGCGGCAGAAGGATATATGCTTCAAGGGTAATCGATGTGGATATGCTTCTGTTGGGAGAAACGAGGATGGATATGCCGGAACTGACGCTGCCCCATCCGAGAATGTTTGAAAGGAAATTTGTCCTCCAGCCATTGGCAAGTTTGCCTGGAGGAAAGGATATAATATTGAAAATGAAATAAATAACTATAATTTTTACTATGACACAGGAAGAACTTTTCAAGGTGCTGGTAGCACACTGCAAGGAGTATGGATTCATATTCCCGTCCAGCGAAATCTATGATGGACTGGGTGCTGTCTATGACTATGGACAGCTCGGTGTTGAACTCAAGAACAACATCAAGTCCTATTGGTGGAATGCGATGACCAGGCTCCACGAGAATATAGTGGGAATCGATTCATGCATTTTCATGCATCCTAAGATCTGGGAGGCATCGGGTCACGTAAGCGCTTTCAATGACCCTCTCATCGACAACAAGGACTCCAAGAAGAGATATCGTGCGGATGTGCTCATCGAGGATTATCTCGCAAAGATCGAGGAGAAGATGAACAAGGAGGTGGAGAAGGGACGCCGCAAATTCGGGGAGTCCTTCGACGAGGAGCAGTTCCGGGCAACCAATCCTAACGTGCTCCGTGAAAAGGCCAAGTATGATGCCGTGCATCAGCGCTACCTCAAGGCTCAGAACGAGAATGACCTCGCCGAGTATCGCCAGATAATCGTGGATTGCGGCATAGTCTGCCCTATCAGCGGAACCTGCAACTGGACTGACGTACGCCAGTTCAATCTTATGTTCAAGACCAGTATGGGCAGCACGGCTGATGCATCGAGCACCATATACCTGCGTCCTGAGACCGCACAGGGCATATTCGTAAACTATCTTAACGTGCAGAAGACCGGCAGGATGAAGATTCCTTTCGGTATCGCGCAGATAGGAAAGGCCTTCCGCAACGAGATTGTGGCCCGTCAGTTCATATTCAGGATGAGGGAGTTCGAGCAGATGGAAATGCAGTTCTTTATCAAACCGGGTACTGAGCTGGATTGGTTCAGGCAGTGGAAGGAGAACCGTATGAACTGGCACGTGAACCTTGGAATGGGTGCGGAGAACTACCGTTTCCACGACCACGAGAAACTGGCTCACTATGCCAATGCGGCTACCGACATCGAGTTCAACTTCCCGTTCGGCTTCAAGGAGCTGGAGGGCATACACTCCAGGACCGACTTCGACCTGGGCAACCACCAGAGGTATTCAGGCAAGAAGATACAGTACTTCGACCCGGAAACGGGAGAGAGCTACACCCCTTACGTTGTGGAGACTTCCATAGGTGTGGACCGTATGGTTCTTGCAGTGCTCAGCCACTCCTACAAGGTGGAGCAGCTTGAGAACGGCGAGAGCAGGGTAGTGCTCTCCATTCCTGCGCCTATTGCCCCTGTGAAGGTGGCTGTGATGCCTCTGCTCAAGAACAATCCTGAACTGGTGGCTCTTGCCCAGGAGATTATGGATGACCTGAAATACGATTACAACTGCCAGTATGATGAGAAGGACTCCATAGGCAAGCGTTATCGCCGTCAGGATGCCATAGGAACTCCTTTCTGCGTAACCGTGGACCACGACAGCCTCAACGACCGTTGCGTGACCATACGTCACCGCGATTCCATGGCTCAGGAAAGGGTTAAGATAGAGGATCTGAATTCCATCATACGCAAGGAAGTCGATCTCAACATACTTCTCAGAAACCTTAAGTAAATGAAAAATATGAAAAAGTTAGGATTTTTCGCCGTTGCTGCGGCTCTTGTGATGCTCGTCGCATCCTGCTCCCTTTTCAAGAAAAGCACTGCTTCCGAGACTGCAAACTCTGCGGCTGCGACCACTACGGTAAATACGGCAAGCTCGGCTGCAAATGAGGCCGGCTCCGCAGCGGGTACCGCTCTCAAGGCACTTTATTCATCATATAAGAGTGCCGGAAAGCTTGATCTCAGCAATGCCACCAACCTTCTGAACGTGGCTTCTCTTTCCAGCGCAATCAGCGGTCTGAAGGGATCCGACAAGGATTACAAGCTTTCTTTCGCCAAGGGTCTCGTATTGGGTTCCAGCAATCTTGTGAACAATACCAACTCTGAAACTGTCGTAGATAAGCTGACCGGTCTGGCAGAGAGCGCCGCTTCCCAGGCTATCAGCTCTGCTTCCAATTCGACTGCAGCAGAGAAGATAGGCGCCGTAGCGGAAAACGCCAGCACCATAGGTTCTGCCGTAAGCAGCATATTGAATATATTCAAGAAATAGGCTATTCCTGGCCCCAGCCTTGCGCCTTTATCGGATGCTCGAGCCCGTCAGGGGTTACCAGGACGGCTCCTGCTTCCGGGCGGGCGAGATGACCGATTATGTCGAAGGTCTGGAAGTCGTGACGGAATCTGTCGTGATTCCTGATGGGAATGGTGAACAGCAGACGGTAATCGTCACCTCCGTTGAGGGCAGCGGTTACTGGGTCGATACCCAGTTCCTTGCCGGTGTCGAAGCTGTTTCCTTCGAAAGGAATCCTGTCCACATAGATCTTGGCTCCAAGACCGCTGTCCCTTACCAGGGCTTTGAGGGTGGAGCCAAGACCTTTGTTTATGAAGTAACCGAATGAAGGGTATATGTCACTTTCCACAAGGGCATCGATTATTCCGCTCTGCAGTTCCGGTTTGAGGTAGGCGCCCACAAACTGCCTGTACTTGTCCAGATTTGGATTCTTGCCCTCGCTCCAGTTCTTTTTCTCCCTTTCCAGCACGTTGAGGCCCAGATACGCGGCTCCAAGGTTGCCTGAAACGCATATAAGGTCCATACTCTTTGCGGCAGGACGCCTTTTGCATTCGAGGAGGCTGCATTCTCCGGAGGCGGCAAGACTGATGCACAGTCCGTTGCGGGACGGAATGAGTTCGAGATTCAGCTTTGCGTAGGAGTGTTCCTCAGCAGCTCTTACTATGCCTTTCCACAGCTCCTTCACCTGTTCGAAATCCATTTTAGAGGAGAGGCCCAGCACCACGTCGAGGGTACGGGGACGGCTGAACTCGGCGTAGAGTTCCCCTGTGACGCTTATCACGCTCTTGTAACCCAGGTGCGTGAGTGGAAAGTAAACCAGATCGAAGTCTATTCCTTCCAGCAGGGTCCTGGTCTTTACCGTGGCCACGCTCTTGCCCTCTGTGATGAAATAACTGGAGTCGAATGCCTTGTACGGACAGCCTTCGTAGAGTCTTTCAATGGCTTCCACAAGGCCTATGGAGCTGAATGTTTCTTCTGCCATAACTTATTGTTTATCCGCGCAAAGATAGTTAAATTTGTGCTATGAAAAGAATAGCGTTTCTCAGTATTGCAGCAGCTCTCATGCTGCCTTGCGTCTGTTTCGCCGGAAAGAAGGAGAAGGACGCGGAAATCAGTGTCATATCGTATAACATACGGCTCGGAAGCGCCAATGACGGCACCAATTCCTG
>SAMEA3663036__coassemble_335_pt1 | contig 22711 bp, 19 predicted proteins | sample SAMEA3663036__metabat2_high_PE_032 | metagenome-assembled genome bin SAMEA3663036 (sample SAMEA3663036) | pig gut metagenome | biome: pig gut; feature: pig-associated habitat; material: faeces | place: France | collected 2012 | reverse complement strand
CGTAGATGGAACCTATGACAGGAACCTTGCCGCAGGTGACTTTCCGGGCCAGTTCGGCCCCGCCCTCGACGCAGTAGCAGTAGGTCAGACTGTTGTCCATTGCCGCCTCGCCGCGCTTTCCCGTCACTCCGCTCGCCCTGTCCACCTCGTCCTTGGTCACCAGGGTGTAGTAGAGTCCTGTCATATATATGTCCAGATACTCGGCGTAGCCGCTGTTCCTGTAGTTCTCAGTGGCCCAGAAGGCATATTCCTTCTCTTTCGAAGGGTCGTAGTCGCGGCTGGCCCAGTTGACGCCTAGCTGCCAGTAGGTAGGATACCAGGCTCCCGTGTAGTCGCCTATGATCAGGGACGGATTGATCTCTTTCAGGGCGCGGTGTGCCTCGACGACGAAATCGTGTATCACCATAGCCCTCCATTCGATCCACTCCTTTGCGTCTTTTCCCAGAACCCAGCTGTCGCGCAGGCGGCCCTCAGAGTCGTACCAGCTGAGTATGTCCTCGGGGAAGTTTTCCACCGGACGGCCGATGTGGCGTTCGAAGAGACTGCGGGACAGTTCGCTGAAATCGGATGTGATGCCGTCGTAGCGTACGCGGTCGAAAATGAGACCGTCACAGTCCGGATAGCGCTGTACGAATTCCTTGAGTATGTCCAGTTCATATTTCTGGACCTCCGGGTCGGCCGGATTCAGCATGCCGTTGTAATTGCTCTTTATGCTGGAGATAGGCACCAGGCGGCCCTTGTCGTAGCAGATGCTCTGCCATGAGGCCTTGTCCCCGTAGATTATGCCCCTGTCGAACCAGTTGTGTCCTCCGGCGAAGACATTCAGCGACGCGAATACCTTCATTCCCCTTTCGTGGCCAAGTCTGATGAAATGTCCCATCATATCGTAGTCACGCGCCCTCACGCAGCCTTCCCATTCCCCCATATATGGAGCGATGGCACTGTCGTACAGGACTTCTCCCATAATGGATTTCATATCCACCACGACATTGTCGAAGCCTATGCTGCGGCATTTGTCAAGATAGAAGGCTATCGAATCGGGGTCAGAAAGCGTCGCAAAGTTGGCCTCGCAGTCGAACCACATATAATTCTGCTTCTCTGCGGCCTCCTCCCTGCTTCCGTCGCAGGCGCAGGACAGCGAAAACAGAAGGATCAAAGGCAAAAACAGCTTTCTCATATCCAAAAATATAAAAATTATATGCACACCGCGACAAATATAAAAGTATTTATCAATACAACAAATTATATTTAAAAGATTTTTAAGAATACGGGGATGACATTTCAATAATTTTGAATTTAGTGGATAAATCGCTTTTAATTCTTATATTCGCGGGACAAACACCAACACTATGACCGACCGCAGATCATTCCTCAAAAAGACAGCCCTCGCTACGGCGGCAGCGGCTGCAGCGCCTTCATTGCTGGGCGCGATGGGCAGAAACGAAAAACGCTCCGCCGCTGAGAACGACAGGCTGCAGAGCACACTGATTGTCCCGAAGGAGAACGGACTCCGCATTACCGGAACCTTCCTGGATGAGATTTCCCACGACATCCCGCACCAGAACTGGGGCGAAAAGGAATGGGACCGCGATTTCGCCTATATGAAAGCCATAGGCATAGACACGGTCATAGACATACGCTGCGGCTACCGCAAGTTCATCACCTACCCATCCCCTTACCTGCTGAAGAAAGGCTGCTATATGCCTTCTGTGGACCTCATCGACATGTTCTGCCGCCTGGCGCAGAAATATGACATGAAATTCTACCTCGGCCTCTACGATTCGGGAGTCTATTGGGACACGAAGGACATGAGCCACGAAATCGAGGACAACAAGTTTGTCATCGACGAGGTGTGGAAGATGTACGGCGAAAAGTACAGCAGCTTCGGAGGCTGGTACATAAGCACGGAAATCAGCCGCAACACGATAGGGGCGGTGGAGGCCTTCCACGCTATGGGCAAGCAGTGCAAGGATGTCTCCGGAGGCCTGCCGACCTTCATTTCGCCGTGGATAGACGGCAAGAAGGCCATTATGGGCACCAACGCCAAGGTGAAGGACGGAGTGAGCGTGGAGCAGCACGAGCGCGAGTGGAACGAAATCTTCGACGGCATACACGACGTGGTCGATGCAGTCGCCTTCCAGGACGGGCATATCGACTACGACGAACTGGACGCCTTCTTCAGCGTCAACAAGAAACTCGCGGACAAGTACGGAATGCAATGCTGGACCAACGCCGAGACCTTCGACCGCGACATGCCTATCAACTTCCTGCCTATCAAGTTCGACAAGCTCAGGATGAAGCTCGAGGCGGCCAAACGTTGCGGCTACGACAAGGCAATCACTTTCGAGTTCCCGCACTTTATGAGTCCGCAGTCCGTTTACGGAGCGGCCGGCAACCTGTATGAGCGCTACAAGGAATATTTCAATATACTATAAATATATATAAGGAAAGACCTGTCTATGAAAAAGACACCTGCATACGTACTTTTCATCGCCTTCGTCGCGGCGTTGGGAGGCATATTGTTCGGCTATGACACTGCCGTGATTTCCGGGACTACGGAAATCGTCGGCAGTCAGTTCGGCCTCAGCGACCTGAACGTCGGATGGTACGTGGGCTGCGCACTTATCGGCTCCATTTTCGGAGTGACGGTTGCCGGCAGTCTCAGCGATTATCTGGGCCGCAAGCTCACTATGTTCATATCCGCCGTGCTCTTCAGCGTTTCCGCGATAGGCTGCGCTGTCTGCGGCGGTTTCAGCGCCCTGGTGGCCTACAGGATCATAGGCGGCATAGGCATAGGCGTGGTGTCCATAGTGTCCCCGATCTACATCTCGGAAATCTCTCCGGCCAGCCACAGGGGCCGGCTCGTGTCGCTCTACCAGCTGGCGGTGACCGTGGGCTTTCTCCTGGCATACCTGGCCAACTGGCTGATAGACAGGAATGCAGGGGCCTCGGCGGACGCCTCGCTCTGGGCAAGGATGTTCAACAGCGAATCCTGGAGAGGAATGCTCGGCAGCGAAACTGTCCCGGCCCTGCTCTTCCTCCTGATAATACCTTTCATCCCGGAAAGCCCGAGATGGCTCATCACCAGAGGCCGCGCCGGAAAGGCGACATCCATACTCACCCGCATCTACGGCGACCCGGATGAAGCGGAAAGGCAGGCAGGCCTCACCTCCGAGAGTCTCAGGAACGAAAACAAGGGCGAATGGAAGGCCCTGCTCAGCCGAGGCATGCTCATAGCGGTACTGGCCGGCAGTGCCATAGCGATACTGGGCCAGTTTATGGGAGTCAACGCGGTGCTTTACTACGGCCCGAAGATATTCCAGGATGCCGGCTTCGACAATCCTATGTTCTCGACCGTGCTGGTAGGCGTCGTGAATATGCTTACCACGGTGCTGGCCGTGTTCATCATCGACAGGGTAGGACGCAAGAAACTCATATACTGGGGCGTATCGGGAATGATAGTCTGCCTGCTCTGCATAGGCATATACTTCGCCTGGGGCGACGCTCTCTCCCTGGGGAACGGCTTCCTGCTCACTTTCTTCCTCGCATACGTATTCTGCTGCGCCATTTCCATATCGGCGATAGTATTCGTGCTGCTTTCGGAAATGTACCCGAACCGCGTGCGCGGAAGAGCGATGTCCATAGCCGGCCTGGCACTCTGGATCGGAACCTATCTCATAGGGCAGCTTACCCCTGTGCTCCTCGGATGGAGCCCGGCCGGAACCTTCTTCATCTTTGCGGCGATGTGCGTGCCATATATGCTCATAATGTGGAAGGTCATACCTGAGACCACCGGCAAGACCCTGGAAGAAATAGAAGAATACTGGAACTGAAACCATGAACCGACAACTCAAGAATCTGGACGGCAGGAATGCCGCACTCAAGCGCAGGATACTCGGCCTGTGCATAAACGATGGGGACAACACCATAGCCGACCTGGCCCGCGAAGTGAACGTCAGCGTCCCGACCGCCACCAAGCTCATAAGCGAACTCATAGACTCGGGCTTCCTTATGGACCTTGGCAAATTCGACACGGGAGGAGGACGCCGCCCGAGCATATACGGCCTCAACCCCGAAGCGGGATTCTTTGTGGGAACCGATGTGAGACGTCACCATATCAACCTCGCGGTCACGGACTTCAAGGGCGGCATAGTCAGCTACTGCGAGAACATCCCTTACGTGACAGTGGCGGACGAGCAGTCCCTGAAAGGCCTCTGCAGGGTAGTGCTTGAGAAACTGGACGAATGCGGCATCGAGCGCTCCAGGGTACTGGCCTACGGCTTCAATCTGACCGGCCGCGTCAACAACGACACCGGCTACAGCTTCTCCTATTTCCTTGGAGACGACAGGCCTCTCGACACCCTTCTGGAAGGGGAACTCGGCGCGCCGGTGCTCATAGAGAACGATTCCAGGGCGATGGCCTACGGGGAGTACATTGCCGGAGTGGGCAATGGAGAAAACAATATGATATTCCTCAACCTCAGCTGGGGTCTGGGTATGGGAATGATAGTGGACGGGAAGCTCTGCTACGGCAAATCCGGTTTCTGCGGGGAGATAGGCCACTTCCCTCTCCTGGACAACAACATAATCTGCAAGTGCGGCAAAATCGGCTGCCTGGAGACCGGGGCTTCCGGACTCGCCACCCACCGCATATTCCTGGAGCGCCTTGCCGAAGGCCGCCCGTCAGTGCTTTCCGACAGATTCAGGAAGGGCGAGGAGATCAGTCTCGCCGACATACTGGACGCCCTCAAGGAGGAGGATGTGCTTGCCATTGAGACCATAGAGGAGATCGGCTCCGTCCTGGGGCGCGCCATAGCCGGACTCATCAACGTCTTCAATCCGGAACTGGTTGTCATAGGAGGTACCATGTCCAACGCCAGGGAATATCTACTGCACCCTATCAAGGCGGCCCTCAACAAGCATTCCCTGAATATAGTCAGCAAGGATATGAACCTCAAGTTCTCAAAGCTCGGCAACAAGGCCGGGGCTCTCGGAGCCTGCCTTATTTCCCGAAGCAAGATGCTGGGGCTGGTGTAGGAAACATCCAAGAAGCCGTTTGCTTGGAAGCGCGGAATTTTCATTATCTTAGCGGTTCGTAAATACCAAAACGAACTGAACGATGAAAGTCATAGACATAATCAGATCCAGCACAAAGACATTCGCATCACTCGAAATAGTACCGCCGCTCAGGGGCATAGGCAGCGAGGAACTGCTCGACAGCATCAGTCCCCTGATGGAATTCGACCCCAAGTACATCAATGTGACCTGTCACCGCGACGAGGTTGAGTTCATACCGAACCCCGACGGGACTTACAGGAAACAGACCATACGCAAGCGCGTCAGCGAAGTGGCAGTGGCTGCGGCCATAATGAAACGATACAACGTCGATGTCGTGCCTCACGTCATTTGCGCCGGAGCCACGGCAGACGGGATCCAGAGCGAGATAGAGAGTCTCAGGTATATGGGCATAGACAACATCCTGGCCCTCAGGGGTGACTGTCTTACCGGAGAAAAGCGCTTTACCCCCACACCCGGGGGCTACAGCTATGCCAGCGAGCTGGTCGAAGCCGTCCGCAGAAGCGAGCCGGGAATGTGCATAGGCGTGGGGGCCTATCCTGAGAAACACTTCGAGGCTCCTAATATCGAAACGGACATTGAAATGCTGAAGAAGAAGGTCGATGCCGGCGCAGACTACATCATAACCCAGATGTTCTTCGACAACCGCTTCTTCTATGAATTCGAGAGCCGCTGCCGCGAGGTCGGAATCAACGTGCCTATAATCCCGGGCATCAAGCCCCTTTCGACAGCGCGCCAGATAGCCCTGCTGCCGGAGGCCTTCTCGATCGACATTCCCATAGGTCTGAGTTCCCAGCTTGCCGAAGCCCAGGATGCCGAGGAGGTGTACCACATCGGCACTGACTGGTGCATCGCCCAGTGCCGTGACCTGATCGCCCACGGCGTCCCTGCCATTCACCTCTACACAATGACCAAGTCCCGCAATGTCGTAGAGGTACTCAAAGCCTGCTTCTAGACTTTGTGAGCTTACAGCAGTTTGCCGGTCCAGTCGATGTTCCTTGAGTGGAATGGATCGGCAAGGGTGTCGATAAGGATGGCGGCGTCAATTCTGGTGAGAGGACGGTCAAGCGCTTCGGGACTTTCAACACCCAGAAGACGGCACAGTTCGAACAAGGTCACGACCCTGTCAGAATCGACATATTCCCTTCCATAGTACTCCTCCAGATACAGGTCCCTCAAAAGAAGAGGGTCGTCCGGACGGAAGAGGGTACGGTTCTGCCAGCCGATTGACTCTCCCCTGCCCCTGAGTATGCCGGTAAGGCCCACTCTCTGGACACTGGCAAAGCCCTCGTCTCCGGGTTCAAGTTCCTGATATGGCATCAGATAGCAAGAAGCTTCGAGCAACTCATCCTGCAAGCGGCGCACCGTCGGTTCGCAGCCGTCCAAGGCAGTCAATGCAGCAAGCGCACCGGCCGCCTGTCCCAGTCCCATCACCACTGGCTGCAGTCGGGTAGTGCCATTGACTATATTGGACACCGACACCGATTTTTCCGCTACCAGCAGCGGACTGTAGTCCTCATCCCCCTGAAGCGGATTCTCCCCGGGAACCAGAACTCCGGCCGGCACGGAAAAGGACGGCACCGGGTAGAAATGAAGATCCGGCAGCGAATCCGGGCAGGGATAACGGCGGTGATGATGATCCACTGGGTAGTCCCCTACCGCGACAGAAGTGCGGTAAAGATTGTTCCGGTACGGGTTGAAGACGTCATTCACGGTGAATCTGGTCCTGCCGTGAATCCTCCGGGACTCCCTGTGATACGGAATCAGCGGCAGCCCGTCCGCGCTCGGATAAACACCCTCGGCAATGCCCAGTTCAGGATGGCCCAGTTCAGTCTGTATGTAGTACAGATAGCCCAGGGATATGCGTTTCGCCTCTTCCAGGAGACTGTCCCTCTCCTCTTTCCCCGCTTCCACCAGATTCATATAGGCATCATTTCCGTTGATAGGCCAATTGAGCATCACATCCCCTCTCGGCAGCAGCCCGTAAGAGAGCATGGCGTCGGTTCCGCCGGGATTGCAGCCCTCGTAAAGCGAGGCATCGTAGCCCTCGGGGCGGCTGATTGTCATGTCCCTGTCGTAGAAACGGGCGGTAATCACATAGGTCAGGTCCTGGATGATGTCATTCGCCTCCTCTGGGGCAACATCCTCTCCCATATCACGGGATGAATCCATACCCAGGTCATAGGGAATTCCCAGGCGCGCCGCCACGTCTCCCAGTTCCGTGCAATCGACAAGCATTGCGGCCCGGAATCTACGTCCTCCGCAGCGCAGATGCCAAACGGCGTCCTTTCGCGTCAGGGAGTCAAGGGATATATTTCTGTACAGGCATATATTTTCTTCGGCGGCAAGCATATTTCCCAGCACCGCCTCGCCGACCTGCGGCTCGAAAAGTATATTGCTGCCCCAGCCGGTGCGCAGGGCCTCGTAGCCGCCGTAACGGGCCGCCAGGGAGTCGCAGAATTCGCCGAATATGCCTCCTCGGAGCCGATAGTTTCCGTCTATGGCGCTGACGCCGGCCGAAGTGAGCATACCTCCCACCCACGGGCCTTCTTCCAGAAGCAGCACGGATGCGCCGCTGCGGGCCGCCTGCAATGCCGCGGCACAACCGCCTGCACCCGCGCCGACTATGGCGACGTCGAAACTCCGTTCACAAGAGAAAATGGCCGGCAGGAAGAAGAGAACGGCCGCCGCCCGGCATACAGGATAGCGCAACAGAAACATATATTTCGTTTTCGTAAGTAATATGATTTGAAGATTACACTGTCCTGCAAATATACAATATTTGCTATCTTCGCAGAACAAAATCACAGATATGAAGCACTACAGACCAATTATCACCGCGGCAATCCTCTCCGCCGCAATAGGCTTTCACACCAACGATTCATACGCACAGAACTACGGCTACCCGGAAGGGAAGAACGCCGCGGACCTGATTCGCGAAGACACGCTGCGCACAGGCAACAACCACCACATCTACGAATATGTGGACCTGCACGACACCAGGGCGCCGAAGGGCTACAAGGCCTTCTATATCAGTCATTACGGCCGCCACGGCTCCCGTACCGACCATCGCGGCAACGAGGCCTGGGTCGTACTCGAAAAGGAGCTGAGACCGGCATACGAGGCCGGAATCCTGAGCTGGAAAGGCAGGCAGGCCTACGAGAAGATCGTGGAGATGTGCGAGGTCGGAGACGGAATGCGGGAGATGCTCACCCCCGTAGGTGTAAGGGAGCACAAGGAGATTGCCGGGAGGATGTACAGACGTTTCCGCGAGGTATTCAGGCAGTCCAAGGAGGTAGAGGCGCGCTCCAGCACGGTCCAGAGATGCGTGCTGAGTATGGGCGCCTTCTGCACCGCCCTTGCGGCCGAAGACCCGAAACTGGACATAGACCTGCTTACCGGGCAGCGCTATATGGACTACATCGCCCACACCACTGGCTATGGCGAGGCCACGGCAGGCAGCGTAAAGATGCTCAAGGCATATAAGAAGGCCCATCCGCGCGACACGGTGAGCTTCTTTGCCCTGATGTTCAACGACCCGGCGGAGGGAAGGGCCTTCATCAAAGACGCATATCACTTCGAGAGCAACCTGATCGAATGCGCCAATTACTGCCAGTGCCTCGGCGTGGAGGACGTCTTCCACCGCTGTATGCCTTTCGAGGTCTATTACGACGCCTGGTCGCTTAAGAACCGCAGTCTCTACCTTGTACATTGCAACAGCGCGGAGTTCGGAGACAAGAGGATTCCTATAGGGAAACCGCTGGTGGACGACATAATAGCCAAGGCTGACGCTGCCGTGGCAGGCAACGGGAGGGCTGCCGACCTGCGCTTCGGCCACGATTACCCGCTGATGGCGCTGACAGGCTATCTGGACCTCCAGGGGGTAGGCGGACGCTACAGCTTCGACGAAATAGACGACAAGTGGTTCGGCTCGTGGAATATATGCATGGCCAGCAATCTGCAGCTGGTTTTCTACCGCAACAGGAGCGGCGACGTGCTGGTGAAATGCCTCTACAACGAGAGGGAAACGCTCATCAACGGACTGGAGCCATTCTATGGTCCGTATTACCGTTGGGATGAGCTGAGGAAGTACTGGATGGAGCGCTTCTGACACTTATGCGACAGCAGGGACGATTTATGTTCAAATTTCTTAGATGAGACGCTGAAATACGGTCAGTTTTTTGTATTTTTGAACATTTGGAAAACAAATCAACACTAGATACTATGCAGAATAAATTGCAGGAACTGACAGACAAGCTCTACGCAGAGGGTCTGTCGAAAGGAAAGCAGGAGGGCGAGGAGATTGTGGCCAAGGCCAATGCCCGCGCCGAAGAGATTGTCGCCCAGGCAGAAGACAGGGCCAGGGCCATTGTCGAGAAGGCCGAGAAAGAGGCCGCGGAACTCAGGCAGAAGACCGCTTCCGACGTGAAGATGGCCGCCAGCGAGAGCATTGCAGCGACCAGGCAGGCCATAGAGAAGCTTCTGGTCGGAAAGATGACCGAGGCTCCGGTCAAGGCCGCCCTCGGGGACAGTGCCTTCATCAGGGAAATCATCAAGGCCGTGGCACAGGGCTTCAGCAGCCAGCAGAGCGAGGACATAGCGCTCGTGCTTCCTGAGTCACTCAAGGCGGAGCTGGAGCCATTCGTGGAGAAAGAACTTTCCGCCCAGCTCGGACGCGGCATAAGCGCAAGCTTCTCGAAGAAGATTGGCGGAGGATTCAACATCGGTCCTAAGGACGGCGGCTGGTTCATCAGCTTCACTGACGAGACCTTCATCGAACTCATCAGCGCCTATCTCCGTCCGGCAAGCCGCAAGATACTCTTTGGAGAATGAACAACTACCATTATATAGTGGCCGGCCTCCCGGTACTCGACAAGGACTACAAGTTCACGGCCGAGAGTCCGGAGACCATTCTTGAAGAGATCAAGGCCCAGTGTTCGGAGCAGGATGTGAGTCTGATTGACTTCCTGCTTTCCGGATATGAGGCCGGCAATCTCGACTGCGGGTTCTACCGCAGGGCCCTTACCCACCCGAAACGCTTCATCAGGGAGTGGTTCCGCTTCGACCTGAATATGCGCAACGCCAAGGTACGCTACCTCAACGCCCAGATAGGACGCCCGCTCGGAAAGGACGTGCTGGACATTAACGCTGACGAGAATCTGCCGGCCATCGAGGTCGGCGAATTCGAGGAAGAGGCGCGTGCCGATGCCATACTCGCGGGCGACGACCTGCTCGGACGCGAGAGAGGACTGGACGACCTCTGCTGGGAGAAGCTGGACGAAATGACCTGCTTCGACTGGTTTGACATCGAGGCCATCCTGGGCTTCATCTGCAAGCTGCAGATCTGCGCGCGCTGGTTCCGTCTGGACGAGCAGAGCGGTCGTGAAATGTTCCGCAGGCTCGTCGATGAAATCAGGGGCACCTTCAAGGGCGTAAACTATCAGGGATAAGAAAAACAAATAAAAAATAAGAGAAAATGAAATCAACAGGAAAGGTTACGGGCATAGTCTCCAACCTCGTCACGGTTGAATGCAACGGTCCTGTGTCGCAGAACGAGATCTGCTACATAAGGCTCGGTGACACCAGGCTCAGGGCCGAGGTCATCAAGGTTAACGGCAAAAATGCCGCCGTGCAGGTGTTCGAGAGTACCCGTGGACTAAAGAACGGAGACAGCGTCGAGTTCGAGGACAAGATGCTTGAGGTGACCCTTGGTCCGGGTCTGCTTTCCAGCTGCTACGACGGACTGCAGAATGACCTCACCACAATGACAGGCGTCTTCCTCAAGAGAGGGGAATACACCGACGCCCTCAACCACGAAAAGCTCTGGGAATTCACCCCTCTGGCAAAGGCCGGCGACAAGGTGGTCGCAGCAGACTGGCTCGGCAACGTCAAGGAAGGCTGGCTGGACCACAAGATAATGGTTCCGTTCTCCTTCAAGGGCGAATATACGGTCAAGAGCATAGCCGGGGCCGGAGAATACAACGTGGACAAGGTGATCGCCGTCCTGGTCAATGAGGAAGGCGAGGACGTGGAGGTGACGATGACCCAGAGATGGCCTGTAAAGGTGGCCATCAAGGGCTACAGGGAGAAACCGCGTCCATCCCGCATAATGGAGACCGGAGTCAGGGTGATCGACACTCTCGACCCTATCGCGGAAGGCGGCACAGGCTTCATACCTGGTCCTTTCGGCTGCGGCAAGACGGTGCTCCAGCACGCCATAGCCAAGCAGGGCGACGCCGACGTCATAGTGATGGCAGCCTGCGGCGAACGTGCGAACGAGGTCGTGGAGATATTCACCGAGTTCCCGGAACTCATAGACCCGCACACCGGACGACACCTCATGGAGCGTACCACTATTATATGCAACACCTCGAATATGCCTGTCGCCGCCCGTGAGGCCTCCGTATATACGGCCATGACCATTTGCGAGTACTACCGTGCGATGGGACTGAAGGTGCTGCTTCTCGCGGACTCCACCTCACGCTGGGCCCAGGCCCTCAGGGAGATGTCCAACCGTATGGAGGAGCTCCCGGGAGCGGATGCATTCCCGGTTGACCTTTCCGCCATCATCTCCAACTTCTACGCCCGTGCCGGCATGGTGGTCCTCAACAACGGACAGACCGGTGCCGTGACCTTCATAGGTACGGTGTCCCCTGCCGGAGGTAACCTCAAGGAGCCTGTGACAGAGTCCACCAAGAAGGCAGCCCGCTGCTTCTACGCCCTCGAGCAGAACCGTGCGGACAGGAAGAGGTATCCTGCGGTGAACCCTATCGACTCCTACTCCAAATACCTCGAATACCCTGAGATCCGCGAGCACCTCGCCGAGAGGATAATGCCGGGCTGGGTGGAGATGGTCGAGAAGACAAAGAACATCATACGCAAGGGTCGCGACGCCCAGGAGCAGATCAACATCCTCGGCGACGACGGCGTGCCTATGAACTACCACGAGGTGTTCTGGAAATCTGAGCTCGTGGACTTCGTCATACTCCAGCAGGACGCATTCGACGCCGTGGATGCCCTCTGCCCTATCGAGAGGCAGAAATTCATGCTCAGCCTCGTGCTCGAGATATGTGACCACAGTTTCGAATTCGAGAATTTCGAGGAGTGCCGCAAGTTCTTCAAGGAGCTCATCAACACTCTCAGGCAGATGAACTACTCCGAGTTCCATTCGGAAGCATTCGAGAATTATTATCAGCAAATCAAAAATATCCTGAACAATGGCAAATAAGGCATATCAGAAAACATACACACAGCTGGAAGCCATCACCAAGGCTACGGTTTCCCTGCGCGCGCAGGGTGTGTCCAACGATGAGCTTGCCGTTGTGGACGGCAGACTTGCGCAGGTCGTGAAGACCAAGGGCGATCTGGTAACGCTCCAGATTTTCTCCGGAACCGAAGGCATCCCTACCGATGCAGCCGTTACCTTCCTCGGCGAGCCGCCTGTGCTGAAGGTAAGCGAGGGACTTTCCGGACGCTTCTTCGACGCATACGGACATCCTATCGACGGCGGTCCTGAGGTGGAGGGCGAAGTCAGACAGATAGGCGGACCTTCCGTGAACCCTTACAAGAGACGCCAGCCGAGCGAGATCATCCCTACGGGCATAGCCGGCATCGACCTCAACAACACCCTCGTGTCCGGACAGAAGATTCCTTTCTTCGCGGACGCCGACCAGCCTTACAACAACGTAATGGCCCAGGTGGCCCTGCGTGCCGATGTGGACAAGATCATACTCGGAGGTATGGGACTTTCCAATGACGACTACCTCTACTTCAAGCACGAGTTCGAGTCTGCTGGCGCATTGGACAAGATCATATCCTTCGTGAACACCACCGAACAGCCTCCTGTGGAGCGTCTGCTCATCCCGGACATGGCCCTTACCGCCGCCGAGTACTTCGCGGTGGACAGGAACGAGAAGGTGCTCGTGCTGCTGACCGATATGACGCTCTATGCGGACGCCCTCTCCATCGTGTCCAACCGTATGGACCAGATTCCTTCCAAGGACTCCATGCCGGGCTCGCTCTACTCCGACCTAGCAAAGATCTACGAGAAGGCCGTGCAGCTGCCTGACGGCGGTTCCATCACCATCATCGCGGTGACCACCATCAACGACGGAGACATCACCCACGCCATCCCGGACAACACCGGATACATCACGGAGGGTCAGCTCTATCTGCGAAACGATCCGGACTCAGGCAAGGTCATCATAGACCCGTTCCGTTCCCTCTCCCGTCTGAAACAGCTCGTACAGGGCAAGAAGACCCGCGAGGACCACAGCCAGGTGATGAACGCCTCGGTGCGTCTGTATTCCGATGCGCAGAACGCGAAGACCAAACTGGAGAACGGTTTCGACCTGAGCGACTACGACCTCCGCTGCCTCGACTACGCGAAGGACTATGCAAGCGAGATTCTCGCCATCGACGTCAACATAGACCTCAACGGTATGCTTGACACGGCCTGGAAGCTCTTTGCGAAGTACTTCACCCCTGCCGAGACCGGTATCAAACAGAAGTTCATCGACACTTACTGGCCTGCAAAATAAAAAGATATGGCAATAAAATTCCAATATAATAAGACCTCTCTGAACAACATCACCAAGCAGCTGAAGATGCGTCAGAGCGCGCTCCCTACCCTCAAGAACAAGGAGAGCGCCCTGCGTCTGGAGGTGCGCAAGGCAAAGGAACGCTCGGAGAAACTTATTGAGGATCTTGATGCCGCCCTGAAGAAATACGACTATCTCGCAGCCCTCTGGAACGAGTTCGAGCCGGGGCTCATAAGCATTACCGACGTGGACCTCACCACGGTGAAGGTCGCAGGAGTGAAGACGCCGGAACTGGTGGCCATACACTATGAAATCCACGAGTTCAACGCCTTCACCTCGCCGGCCTGGTATGCGGACGGAGTTGCCATACTCAAGGAACTCAGCCGCCTGGGCATAGAATCGGAAGTCTATGTGGAGAAGAGCCGTATCCTGGACTACCAGCGCAAGAAGACCACCCAGAAGGTGAATCTCTACGAGAAGGTGCAGATTCCGGGTTATCAGGAGGCCATCAGGAAAATCAAGCGCTATATGGAAGACGAGGAGAACCTCTCCAAGGCGGCTTCCAAGATAGTCAAGAGCAGACACGCCGAAGAAGAAGAAATGGAGGAAGCAGCCAATGGTAGATAAGATGATGAAATACTCCTTCATTCTCCTCAGTTCGGAGAGTGAAGCCTTCCTGGAGCAGCTTCAGGAACTCGGGGTGGTGGACATCACCCGTTCCACCAAACCCATAGACGAGCCTTCTGCAGCCAAGTTCGAGAAGATACTCAAGGTGCGCAGGACCATAAGCATACTCGAGGCCCTGGATTACAGCAAAGACGAACACGCAGCGGAGATTTCCGCCGCAGCCGGGAACTGTGTCATCCAGGGCTGCAAGAGCGAGAACACCCTCTCTGCCGTGGCACGGCTGGATGCGCTCAAGGGCGAGATAAGCGCCGCCGACAAGCTCATACGCCAGCTTAATCCCTGGGGCGATTTCGACAGCAAGCGCATAGAGGAACTCCAGGACAGAGGCATAGATCTGCATTTCTACTGCGTTCCGGCAAAGAGTTGGGACAGCAGCTGGGAGGAGAACTGGCCTGTGCAGCGCATATACGAGGATTCGTCCATATACTTTGTGGTGCCGTCCCTCAAGGGTGAGGAATATTCCTTCCCGCTCGCCGAGTGCGCCCGCCCTTCGATGTCTGTCGCGGAAGCGCAGCAGCGCAGGGACGATCTGCTCAAGGAAGAGATAGCCCTCAAGGGCAAACTGCTCTGCCTCAAGGAGAAATATCTCCAGCACATCAGGGAAGGCCTGAAGCGCAAGAGCGCTGAACTCGACCGCATGATAGCATCCGGCAGCGGCAAAGAGGCCGCGGAAGGTCTGCTCTGCTGCTACGAGGGCTTCGCCCCCGCCGAAGAAGAACAGAGACTGGACGAGGCATTCGCAAAACTCGACGCGGTCTGCATCAAGGAAGAGGCAAGAGAGGAGGACAATCCTCCTATCAAACTGAAAAACAACGGTTTCAGCAAACTCTTCGAGTGCCTGACCGGGATGTACGGAATGCCTGTATATGGAGAATGGGACCCTACTCCTGTGCTGTCCATATTCTTCCTGCTCTTCTTCGCCCTCTGTATGGGTGACGCAGGCTACGGCCTCGTCCTCATCATCTACGGCATACTTCAGGACAAGAAGATTGTCAATATCAGCATGTTCGACGGCCTTGGCAAGCTGATTGCCGTGCTGGGCGCCGCCACTGCCGTAGTAGGTTTCTTCCTGGGAACCGCCTTCGGAGTCGATCTGACTTCCCTGAGCTGGATGCCTCAGTGCCTCAAGGACCTGATGCTCACAGGCAATGTCGAAGTGATGGGTTCAAGCTACGCCCTCCAGATGGTGCTGGCCCTGGGCATAGGTGTATTCCACATCTGCCTGGCAATGACCATAAAGGCGCTGCTCTACACCAAGCGTTTCGGTTTCAGGAACAACATCAGCACCTGGGGCTGGCTCATACTCATACTCGGAGGCATAATCACTGCTGCCGGCGCTATGCTGGGACTGCTGCCTGAAATGGCGACCAAGGTGCTTGTGATTGTCATCGGTGTCATCTCCGCCCTCGCCATATTCATCTTCAACAAGCCGGGACGCAATCCTCTCATCAATATAGGAGCCGGCCTCTGGGACACCTACAATATGGCTACGGGCATACTCGGAGACGTGCTCTCCTACATACGTCTCTATGCCCTCGGACTTGCCGGAGGAATGCTCGGAGGAGCCTTCAACAATCTGGGCCAGATGGTTCTGGGCGACAACCCGAGCTGGCAGTGGCTGCCCTTCGTGATCATACTTCTTTTCGGCCACGTGCTGAATCTCCTTATGTCCTGCCTCGGCGCATTCGTGCACCCTCTGCGACTCACTTTCGTAGAGTACTTCAAGAACAGCGGATATGAAGGCAAAGGACTCAAATACAACCCTTTAAAGAAATAACAAACAAATAAATCAATTTACATTATGTTAAACACAATTCTTGGTTATCTCGGCCTCGGCCTTATGCTCGGCCTCGCCGGTGTAGGTTCCTCCATAGGAACGACAATCGCTGGTAACGCAGCTGAAGGCGCTCTCAAGAAAAATCCTGAGAAGTCTTCCAGCTATATGATTCTGTCTGCGATGCCCGCTACCCAGGGTCTCTACGGTTTCGTAGCCTTCCTGATGTGGATGGGTAAGGATTTCGCTGCCGACGGAGCAATGCTCTTCGGTGTAGGCATCTCTGTAGGCCTCGTATGCCTCTTCTCCGCAATACGCCAGGGTCAGGTCTGCGCAAATGGTATCGTAGGCATCAGCCAGGGTCACGATGTACAGACCAACACCATGATCTACGCCGCTCTCCCTGAGTTCTACGCCATCCTCGCCCTCGTGGCAGCTCTGATGATTTGATGGGAGAAAAATCAAAAGTATATTTTACCGACTTCAGGACGCCCGCCTATGGTGACAGCGTCCTGAAGAAGTTACAGAAGATGATACGCCGTGCCGGGATAGCCGACCTGGACCTGGACGGCAAGTTCGTCGCAATCAAAATGCACTTCGGCGAGCACGGAAACATCAGTTTCCTGCGTCCGAACTGGGCGAGAGCCGTTGTGGATGTAGTCAGGGAACTTGGTGGCAAACCTTTCCTCACGGACTGCAACACAATGTATCCGGGCTACAGGAAGAACGCGCTCGAGCATCTCTACTGCGCCTGGGAAAACGGCTTCACACCTCTGGCGGCCGGCTGTCCAATAATAATCGGAGACGGTCTCAAGGGCACCGATGACGTGGAGGTCGAAGTTAAAGGCGGTGAATACGTGAAGGCGGCAAAGATAGGCCGCGCAATAATGGACGCGGACGTCTTCATCAGCCTCACCCACTTCAAAGGCCACGAAATGACCGGTTTCGGCGGCACCATCAAGAATATAGGCATGGGCTGCGGTTCGCGTGCCGGCAAGAAGGAGCAGCACAGCAGCGGCAAGCCGTATATAGACGAAAATCTCTGCCGCGGCTGCAGACGCTGTATGAAGGAATGCGCGAACGGCGGGCTTGTCTTCGACGCCGAAAAAGGCAAGATGGGCATAGACAGGGAGCACTGCGTAGGCTGCGGACGCTGTCTGGGGGCCTGCAATTTCGACGCAATCATATTCGAAAACGACGGTGCGATGTGCGACCTGAACCGCAAGATGGCCGAATATACCAAGGCCGTAGTTGACGGACGCCCTCAGTTCCACATATCCCTCATAGTCGATGTCTCTCCGAACTGCGACTGCCATCAGGAAAACGACGCCCCTATCATACCGGATGTGGGAATGCTCTGTTCCTTCGACCCGCTTGCCCTGGACCAGGCCTGCGTGGACCTCTGCCTGAAGCAGACTCCGTTCGAGAACAGCCAGCTCGGCGACCATATCCACGCTCCGGGCTTCGTGGACCTTCACGACCACTTCTGCAACAACAACCCCGAGTCTGAATACAAATCCTGCCTGGAACACGCCGAAAAGATAGGGCTGGGCTCCAGGCAGTACGAATTGATCAGAGTCTGAGTCTTACAGAAGCTGTTTCAGACTGCGGTTGACATAGAATTCCCCTTCGGCCAGAACGGTGACGGAGGGGATTTCCTTTTTGAGGGAATCCACCATCACCCAGGAACGGTTGGCCGGAATGCTGAGTGTGTGCGAGGCGCTTCTTACCGTAAGAGTATCCCCTTCCACGCTGCACTCATATCCCTCGAAGAGTTCCGATGCCTTGCAGAAGTAATCGGCCGTAAGCGAATCGAGAGGCTCGTCCATCCCGAGGACTTCAGTCATATAGTTTGCAAGATCGGTGTTCGCTATCCATCCCTCCGGGCGAAGTCCTCGCGGATGGTAAATGGCCAGAAAGACATCCTCGGCCGTATGAGTGCCGCTGGAATAGCCTATGTTCGTCCTGCCAGACATCAGCTGTGCTATCTTTCCCTGAAGGGTAGGATCATACAGCGCAGTCATATAGTCTTCGGTGACATTGTTCTTATGCTCAAGAAGCAGCGCTTCCTCTTCAGCGCTGATCTCGATGCCGCAATACTCCCTGACTATTCCCCTCACATCCTCCGCAGGAGCTGCCATAATCAGCTCTGAGAGATACTGGGAAGAGGCCTTGTATCCGGCTATAGGTCCGAAATGCTCGGCAAGGGGTTTGGCGGCATAGTACTCCAGGCGTCCGGAGCCTATGGTCATTCCGGCAGTGCCGTGGTCGGGCAGGATGATTACCGTGGTATTCCCATCCTTGCGGGCGAAATCGAGCACCTCGCCCACTGCGTCGTCGAAGGCGAGCAGGTCTTTGATATGCGCAGCCGGGTCATTGGCATGGGCGGCGTAATCCACCTTGCTGCCCTCCACCATAAGGAAGAAACCCTTGCGGTTCTTCGACAGCTGCCTCAGTGCCTTGGCCGTCATCTCGGCGAGCGACGGTTCGCGAGTGCTGTCCCTGTCTATCTCGAAACGCATATCCGTATCTGCAAATATGGCCCACTGTCTCGGGTCCTCACAGGCACGGAAGGCGTCCAGGTCGTCTTCGATGAGGGTGGTGCCGTTTTCGGCAAGAATGCCGCGCACATCGTCGCTAAGGTAGGAGCGGCCTCCTCCGTAGAGCAGGTCGAGATTCTGAGAGGCTATCTGGCAGCCTATGGCATCCCTCTTATAACGGCTCTTCGAGTGAGCGGCACAGGCGGCAGGAGTGGCGTGGAGATATTCCACGGTCACAACCATACCCGTAGATTTGCCCTGAGCCTTTGCGGCCTCGAGTATGGTTGCGAGCGGCTGATATGCCCGGCTGCTGTCAACGGGAAGCATATCCCCGTAACGGCCGGCTGCAGGAAGCATAGAAACGTAGCCGGCGCCGGTCCTGTACCCTGTCATAAAGGCACTCATAGACTCGGAAGAACCGGTTATCGGAGATACGATGCTTGACACATCGACATAGCCGCAGAGATAGGGATCCAGATTGAGCTGGCGTGGCAGGGAGTCCACCGCAGAGCGGTACCAGCGGGCCACGGACAGAGAGGAGGAGGAACAGCCGTCCACCAGGAGAATGACCAGATTCCCGGTCTGCACCCTGTTTCCGGAACAGGATACAACAAAAAGAGTAACCAAGGTTAGCAAGGTTACTCTTATTTTTGAAAGAAATGAAGTCGTTTGCATTACTTCTTCTTGTTACCGTATCTTGAGTAGAATTTATCGACGCGACCGGCGGTGTCAACGAGCTTCATCTTGCCAGTGTAGAACGGATGGGAAGCTGAAGAAATCTCGACCTTGACAACCGGGTACTCAACACCCTCGTAAACGATGGTCTCCCTGGTGGAGGCGCAGGAACGTGTGATGAACACGGTGTCGTTCGACATATCCTTGAAAGCTACAAGACGGTAGGTTTCGGGATGAGTTCCTTTTTTCATTTTCTTAAGAATTAATAGTTAACTATTTTGGGACCGCAAATATAGACAAATTTCTACTGATTGCAAAGTTCCGCACGACTTTTTTCGGCCAGACCGCTACTTGATACGGTAAGGGCTATCCTCATAGAGCAGGAATTTGCGGGCCTTGCGTATCCATTTCTGTTCCTCAAGCTTCACGTGCTCCCTGGCCTCGTCAGTTTCCACCTTTCCGAGCACGTAGTCAAGCAGCAGCGGGTCGGAAAGCTTGGCTGCGAAGCCCTCGTCCAGACGGAATTCCGCATATTTGGAATGGAACCAGCGCATCAGCTGGAGAGTGTGGTTCAGCGAATGGTACTCGGCGCCCGGCTGCAGCATTATCTGGTAGCCGAAGCACTTGCGGCCTGCATATATGCCCGCAGCTGGCGTAAACGAGCAGGGACGCATCAGCACGCCGGACGGGGCAGGAACCGCCTCGCCCGAAGGCGTCTTGATATATGGCGAACCAATATATTCGTAAGGCCTTGCAGTGCCTATGCCAGGGCAGACGTTGGTGTTGTTCCAAAGTCCGCCGCCGCTGTACATATCGCAGGTAAAGAGGCCCGGTATGTCGGAGCAGGGCGCTATGGTCCACGGCATCAGCTGGCGGCTCTGGTCTGTCGCAAGGGCGGATATGACGTGCAGCGGGTATCTCGCGCCTATTTCGTTGTGGTAGAGGTAGGCCAGCTCACCTATGGTCAGACCGTGCCTGTGGGCGACCTTCGGGACATATTTTTCCACTTCGGTCTGCGGCATCGAGCCCTCCACTACCCTTCCGGCGGGATTGATATGGTCCACAACATACAGGGACGGCGCCTCTTCCATCTCCGACAGGAGCTGCATCAGCCGGAAAAGGTCCTTGCTGTAGTTGAAGTAACGCGAGCCGACATCCTGTATCTCCACGACCACGGCATTGAGCTCCCTGAGCAGTTCCACATCTATGTCAATGTGGTTGGTGTTTGGGGTAAGCTCTGTGTCGCGAGGCGAGAAGATGGCCTTGAGATTGCCCCTCCCGGCGAAAATGTCGTACATATAGCGTCCCCTTTCCGTATCCCAGCAGTTCTGGGTACAGAAGCAGCCGACCTTGCCTTCCTGGAGGCTCTTGTCGAGTTGCTCTTCGAGAGCTGTGGTCCTGAATGAGAACATCGCCTAGCCTATTATGCGCTTAGCAATCTCTATTATGCTGCCGGCCAGGGCATCTGCCCTTTCGGGAGTGGCGGCCTCGGCATATATGCGTATTATTGGCTCAGTGTTGGATTTGCGAAGGTGAACCCACTCACGCTGCTGCTCGAAGCTGATCTTCACGCCGTCTATGTCGTTGATATTCTCGTCGGCGTAGATTTTCTTGATTTCGTTAAGTATGCGGTCGATCATCGCCGTATCGGAAAGGTCAATGCGGTTCTTGGCTATGGCATACTGCGGATAGGTTTTCTTCAGTTCGCTGACAGTCAGCTTCTTATGAGCGAGGTTGCTCAGGAAGAGAGCCACTCCGACCATTGCGTCGCGACCGCTGTGCAGGGCAGGATATATGACTCCTCCGTTGCCTTCGCCGCCGATGAGAGCGTTCACGCGATGCATCTCGGTGGTGACGTTCACTTCTCCTACCGCAGCCGCGTGGTAGCAGCCGCCGTGCTTTTCGGTGACGTCCCTGAGTGCCCTGGTGGAGGAGAGGTTGGAGACGGTATCAAGCTGCTTTCCGCCATTGGCGACTTCATATTCAAGCAGGTAGTCCGCCACGCTGACAAGCGTATATTCCTCTACGAACGGCTCTCCGTTTTCGCATATAAATGCCAGTCTGTCCACATCCGGATCTACGGATATGCCCAGATCCGCCTTGCTTTCGACGACGGTGCGGGAAAGTTCTTCGAGGTTCTTCGGCAGCGGCTCCGGGTTGTGGGCGAAGTGGCCGGTAGGCTCGCAGTTGAGTCCCACGCATTCCACGCCCAGCCTTTCGAGCAGACGCGGCATTATTATGCCTCCTACGGAGTTCACGGCATCGAGAACGACTTTGAAGCCGGCCTTGCGTATTGCCTCGCAGTCAACGGCAGGCAGGTCCAGCACAGCATCTATATGGCGGTCGGTGAAGTCAGTTTCCTCTACCACTCCTATGGAATCGACATCGCAGAAATCGAAGTCCTCGCTTTCGGCGCAGTCAAGTATGGCCTGTCCTTCGGCCGCATTCAGGAACTCGCCCTTTTCGTTGAGCAGTTTAAGCGCATTCCACTGTTTAGGATTATGCGAGGCGGTGAGTATGATGCCTCCGTCGGCTTCTTCGAATACGACTGCCATTTCCGTGGTCGGTGTTGAAGCGAAGCCGGCCTTCACCACGTCCACACCGCAGGCGAGCAGGGTTCCGACAACCAGGTTCTCGACCATTTCGCCACTGATTCGCGCATCCTTGCCGACTACGACTTTGTAGCGTTCGCCTTCGGCCTTCGGGCGCCTTTCGCGCAGTTTTACACAATATGCATAAGTGAATTTGACTATGTCCACCGGGGTCAGCGCATCACCCGGATGTCCGCCTATGGTGCCCCTGATTCCAGAAATTGATTTGATGAGTGTCATTCCTAAATAATATTTGTGCAAAATTACTATTTTTGCCGCTCATTTGGTAATTGGATAATAATAAACTGCTTAAAACAAGATTTCCTTGATTGGCTATGAATGCTTTCTGGTGCATATTGCTTTTGATTGGCTCCAACATCTGCATGACCTTCGCCTGGTACGGCCACCTCAAGCTCCAGGAAATGAACATCTCTAACGGCTGGCCGCTCATTCTGGTCATTCTCTTTTCCTGGGGCATAGCCTTTTTTGAGTACTGCCTTCAGGTCCCGGCGAACCGCATCGGTTCGGCCATCAACGGAGGTCCCTTCAACCTTATGCAGCTCAAGGTCATTCAGGAGGTCATTTCCCTGACCGTCTTCACCGTCATCGTCACCCTCTGTTTCAAGGGCGAGGCCCTTCACTGGAACCACCTGGCCGCCTTCGTCTGCCTTATCCTGGCAGTTTTCTTCGTTTTTCTGAAGTGAGATTCAAAAAAGTTTGGAAATCTAAAAAAAGTACGTATCTTTGCAATCCCAAACAACGAGAAACGCTGGGTTCGTATAACGGTTAGTACTCGAGATTCTCAATCTCGCAATAGGAGTTCGATTC
>SAMEA3663036__coassemble_301_pt1 | contig 23855 bp, 34 predicted proteins | sample SAMEA3663036__metabat2_high_PE_032 | metagenome-assembled genome bin SAMEA3663036 (sample SAMEA3663036) | pig gut metagenome | biome: pig gut; feature: pig-associated habitat; material: faeces | place: France | collected 2012 | reverse complement strand
ACAGAATCGGTATCACCCGTGGTTGGGACTCTAACTGGTGTGGTGGTAACTATGCGGAGAAGATCAAAGAGGATTACGATATCCGCAAGTATCTCGTAAGCCGTCTTGCAAAGGCCAGCCTTTCCAAGATCGTTATCGAGAGGACCCTCAAGCTCATTACCGTGACCATTCACGCTGCACGTCCGGGTGTAATCATCGGCCGTGAGGGAAAGGAGGTCGAGAGCCTGAAGGAAGAGCTGAAGAAGATCACCAGCAAGGAAGTGCAGATCAACATCTTCGAGGTAAAGAAGCCTGAGGTTGACGCACGCATCGTTGCTGACAGCATCGCCCGCCAGATCGAGGGCCGTGTATCCTACCGCCGTGCAATCAAGATGGCCATAGCAACCGCTATGAGGATGGGTGCCGAGGGCATCAAGGTTCAGATCAGCGGCCGTGTAGGTGGCGCCGAGATGGCCCGCAACGAGATGATCAAGGAAGGCCGTACTCCTCTCCACACTTTCCGCGCAGACATAGACTACGCTCTCTCCGAGGCTCACACCAAGGTAGGCGTGCTCGGAATCAAGGTGTGGATCTGCAACGGTGAGGTTTACGGAAAGAAGGATCTCTCTCCTAACGCAGGCATCGCCGCACAGCAGGCTGCTCAGAACCAGAGCCGTGGTGGCCGTGGTGGAAATGACCGCCGCCGTCGCGACAACCGCCGCAGGGACAACAAGTAATTGTTCTCCATATAAATTGAAGGTGATGACGGATATCGTTTCCGCGTCACCTTCTTTTTATTATTTTTGTACGATTGACAATTAAACCCGAAAATGAAAATGAAAAGCAGAGCCATTATTCTTGCCGCAGCCATCACGGCTTTCGCGGCAGTTTCCTGTAACGTGCAGCCGGGCGCCGAGGAGATTCAGGCGCAGAAAGACAAGGTCGATGCCCTGAACAGATCCTTCCAGATGCGTCTCCGCGACGTGCAGGACAGTCTTATGGCAATAGACAACAGCATGGACGAGAAGCGTGAGGCCTTCTCCAGAATCATCGAAGCCGAGGCGCCGGTCTTCAAGGAGCAGCTCCTGGATATTCTTAAAAAGAACCGTCGCAACGAGGCCGGCCTCTACGCCTACTGCAATCTTGAGAATTTCGTGGCGGACGAATCCGAGCTCGAGGAGCCGTACGCCATGCTTTCCAAGTCCGTACGCGACAGTTACGAGAGCTTCAAGGACTTCACCGTACGCTGTATGGTGCCGACAGAGGAAGGAACGGAGGAGCAGACCCTTTCCCTTTCCGACTTTGTGGGCAAGGGCAAATACATACTTGTGGACTTCTGGGCAAGCTGGTGCGGTCCTTGCTGCGCCGAGATCCCTAACATCGCCGCCGTATATGACAAATATGCGGGAGAGGACTTCGATGTACTCAGTATCGCCGTGTGGGACACTCCGGACGAGACCTTCGATGCCGCCGATTCGCACGGAGTCATCTGGAACCAGATGGTGATTGTTCCCGAGGACAGATCCGTCCCTACCGATGTCTATGGCATCAAGGGCATACCTCAAATAATGCTCTTCGGTCCTGACGGCAGGATAGTGGCCCGCGGTCTGCGCGGTGAGAACATAGAAAAGACCATAGCGAAATATGTCCAGGGCAAGTAAGCTGATCTGTCTGGCCGCCCTCGCCTGTGCGGCCTGTACGCCCCGGGTGAAGGATGTCACCGTGCTGAGGGGAGAACTCCCTTCAGGACTGGACGAGGTCGAGATACACGGAGCCGCCCTCGACACCCTGCTCAAAGGAGAGGACGGACGCTTCGAGATAGAGATTCCCACCAACCCCTGCACTCTGGTCAGGCTGGTGAGCGGCCCGGCCCAGCTGGCGCTGGTACCGGACGGAACGGTGCTGGAGATTGTGCTTTGCGACAGTTCCACGGTCAGTTCCCGCACTCCGTCCATATCCCTTCAGGAAAAGCTGAACAGCCTGCTGCGTACGCTGGCTCTGGCTGAGACTCAGGAGTCCTATAAGAAGGAAGCCATATCCGCCATAAATGCCAACTCTGACAATGTGCTTGGTGCGGCTGCCTTCCAGGCCGCCTGCTTCCTTATGGACGATGCGGAGATAGGCCAGGCGCTGAGGACTCTGAGCCCACAGGCGCGCAGCCTCGAGTCTGTGGCCCTGATAGAAAGGCTCTACAATGCCAGGATGGAGACTTCCGAGGGCTGTCTCTACCGGGATTTCAGGGTCAAGAGCGTAAGCGGTTTCGATTACGGTATCCCGGTTTACACGAGGGTTTCCCTTTCCGATTATGTCGGCCAGGGCCAGTTTGTGCTGCTCTACTTCTGGAACAGCCGCGACGAACTCTCCCTGGAGCAGATCCCATATCTGAAGGAGGTATGGAAGAAATATGGGAAAAAGGGCCTGCAGATAGTCAGTGTCGCAATGTACGACACGCCTGTGGAGGCAATGTACGTCGCTGACGAACAGGGAATGGACTGGGTGGCGCTCAACAATGCCGAAGACAAGCTGCTGGACCTCTACGGCGCCCTCTCCCTGCCTCTCACGGTCTATTTCGCTCCTGACGGAAGTATTTTGAACCGTGACCTGCTCGGCGAGGACATAGTTTCCGCCGCCGACCATTACTTCTCCCAGGCCGGAAAGTGACCCTCAAGGAAAAAATAAGCCTTTTGCCGCACTCCCCGGGCGTTTACCGTTACTATGACGCCTCGGGAACCGTCATTTATGTGGGCAAGGCCAAGGACCTCCACAAGCGTGTCGCGCAGTATTTCGTCGATCCTTCCCGCCTCACCCCGAAGACAGCCATACTGGTATCCCGCATTGCAGACCTCCAGTACTCGGTGGTTGACAGCGAGGCGGATGCCCTGCTGCTGGAAAACAATCTCATCAAGCAGTACAAACCCCGTTACAACATACTGCTCAAGGACTCGAAGACCTATCCGTGGATATGCGTGAGCAAGGAAATGTATCCCAAGGTCTTCCTGACCCGCCGCGTGGTGAAGGACGGTTCCCGCTATTTCGGCCCTTACAGCTCTGTGAAGCACGCCTATTCGTTGCTGGAATTCTTCTCAGGGCTCTACCCGCTGCGTGACTGCAAGCTGAAGATCAGTTCCGACAGCATTATGCGCGGCCGCTTCCGCCCCTGCCTCAAATTCCATATAGGCAAGTGTCGCGGCTGCTGCGTGGGACGCATATCCGTAAAGGAATACAACGACAATATAGAAGAAATAGTGCGTCTGCTGAAGGGGGACGGCCGCGAAATGATACAGCACTACAGGGCCCTGATGCAGGAGGCCGCCCTAAAGCTCGACTTCGAGCAGGCGGAGCAGTACAGGCAGAAGATGGACTCGCTTGAGCAGCACTATGCCAAGTCGGTGATAGTCAACACTTCCCGCGGAGACCTCGATGTATTCTCGCTGGTTATGGACGGCAGCGATGCCTTCGGCAACTTTATGCGCCTGCACGACGGCTCCATCATACAGTCCCTGAACCTGGGTTTCAGACTGCGGCTTGAAGAACAGCCGGCCGAGCTCCTGTCGGCCTTCATTGCGGAAATAAGGGAAAAGTTCGGACGGCTTTCCCCGGAGGTGGTGGTCCCGTTCCTCCCCGACGTGATGATGGAAGGGGTGGATTTCCGCATCCCCGCCCGCGGAGACCTGCTGGCCCTGCTTGAACTCAGCCATCGCAATGCCCGGGAGATGCAGGTCAACGCCCTGCGTCAGAGCGAGCACAGCGACCCTGAGGCCTTCCATCGCAAGGTGATGGAGGAACTGCGCGACGCCATCGGAATGAAGGAACTCCCTCAGCACATAGAGTGCTTTGACAACTCCAATATCCAGGGAACCAATCCAGTTGCCTCCTGCGTGGTATTCCGGGACGCGGAACCGTCCAAGCGCGACTATCGCCATTTCAATATAAAAAGCGTCGTCGGGGCCAACGACTATGCCTCGATGAAGGAGGTCGTGAACCGCCGTTACTCGCGCATGCTTGCGGAGGCGCCCGACGACCTGCCGCAGCTGATTGTAATAGACGGCGGCAAGGGTCAGCTCGCCTTTGCCTATGAGGCCATACTCGAGCTCGGCATTCAGGACCGCGTCACTGTCGTCGGCCTGGCCAAGAGGCTCGAGGAGGTCGTCAGGATAGGAGACCCGTATCCGCTGTTCATTGACCGCAACTCCCAGGCTCTCAAGCTCCTGCAGCGCCTCAGGGATGAAGCTCACCGCTTCGGCATCACCCATCACCGCGCCCGCAGGAGCAAGTCACAGATATCCTCCGCCCTCAGGGAGATAAAGGGGGTTGGAGAAAGAACCGAACAGCGCCTGCTGCTGCGCTTCGGTTCGGTGGCCGGCATAGTTGCCGCGCCTGTTGAAGAAATCTCGGAGCTGGTGGGACCTGCCCTCGCAGCCCGAATCAAAGATGAACTGAAATGAAAAAATCCTTCCTGGGACCTTTCGAGTGGCTCCTTATCGCAGGCACCTTTGCCTGCCCTCTGCTGACGGCCTTCTTCTCGCCTGACAGCAGGTCCATTTTCGCCAACTGGGAGTGGTGGCTCACCTTCGTGGCTTCCATACTCAACATTTTCTGCTGCGTCTGCTCGGCCAGGGGCAACAGCTGGACCTTCCTCTTCGGCGCGATATACAATGCCCTGTATTCCTTCTACTGCATAAAGACCGCCCACTACGGCAATGCTGCGGTTTACGGCCTCTTCTTCCTGCCTATGCAGCTGGTCGGCTGGCTGCGCTGGCGCAAGATAGGGACGCTGGGGGACAGCGACCGGGTTGCCGCCAAGCTCCTTAGCGCCCGTCAGCGCATATTGCTGCTCTCCGCCGTGCTGCTGGGAATGGCTGTGCTGCTGCTGGCCCTCAAATACGTCAACGGCAGGGATATAGTAGTGGACGCAATATGCACAGCCCTCTGCGTGCTCGGACAGACCCTGCTCACGCTGGCCTATTTCGAGCAGTGGTTCATTTGGATAGCCGTCAACCTCTTGACCGTGGTGCTCTGGGTACTGTCCTTTTTCAACGGGGGATACAATCTCTCGGACCTTAATCTGGCAATATGCTACTTCTTCGTCCTGTTGAGTTCTCTCAATGGACTGAGGGTATGGCTGAAGCTCAGCAAAGGGGTGACGGATTAGTTTTTAGCCCCCATATTTTCATATTTGAGAATTTTTTGCTTACTTTGCGGGACTTTTGGACCGAACATTAAAAACAACAAACTAAATAAAATCTAAACGTTATGGCAGAAGTAGCAGAACAGGTAAAAGCTATCATCGTCGATAAGCTTGGCGTTGACTCTACAGTCGTTACCGAGACAGCAAATTTCACCAATGACCTCGGAGCAGATTCCCTTGACACCGTTGAGCTCATCATGGAGTTCGAGAAGGCATTCAACATCACCATTCCTGATGAGGAGGCCAGTGACAAGATCCAGACCGTAGGTGACGCAATCGCTTACATCCAGGCAAAGGTTGACGAGGCAAAATAATTTGGCCTACGACATAAAATAAGGAGGGTGACCGAGTCATCCTCCTTATTGTTTATTTCTTGCCCTCGTCCTACTTGATGGCCCTCTTCGGAACCGAGTAGCTTATCTTCAGCTTCGGCCTGCGCGACTCGTTCTGCGGTCCGCAGAGCTTCGCTGCATAGAAGCGGTCGCGGTCCAGTTCCTCGGATGTGGAGGTTGTGCTGCTCGAGCTTGAGGAATTGAGCATGCTGGAGTAGAGCATCATCGAATAGTAATTGTTGTAGCCGTAATTTCCATAGCTGCCATATCCGCCGTAACCGTAGCCGTATCCGCCATAGCCGTATCCGCCGTATCCTCCGTAGAGCTGGTTCAGATAGTTGTAGTAGTACATCTGGTTGAGGTAGTCGTCATAGCTGCTCGAGGAAGAGGACGAGCTGGTCTCGTTGATTTCGTTCTTGGTGATGAGAAACCAGATGTCGTAGTTGGCCAGGGTGCTGTCGCTCGGCTCCTCCCCCAGACCGAGCATCTTCTGGGTGTGGAAGCTTATGTCGGCATCGTACCTGATGTTGGAACGGTCAACGGCTCCGTGCTTCTCCGAACTGATGCTGGCGTCCGTCAGATTGGCGTAGGTGTAATGTGACACGCCCAGGGAGTCCTTGACGAGAAGCCGGCAGCAAGGGCTGAGGATCTCCGGATAAATCTCCATCTTGGTGTAGTCTTCCGGCATTATGAAAGGTAACTCGAGACTGGCCTTGTTGATAATCACCTGATTGATGTCTATGCCGTATTCGAGAATGTTAGGGTTGTTCCTGAGCTCCTGGTTCAGCAGGGTGTGGAGTTCTTTTGCCGAAACCACAGGCTTCACTCCGTCACCGCCCTCCACGTAAAGGATGTCTGTGGCGGGTCCCTCGGCGCAGCCGTCGACTATCTCGGTGCAGTTGAAGGCATACTGGTTCGGCAGGTTGGAGGCGTTCTCCGGGACGGCTACGGCCCCGAAGATGAAAATGAAGGAACTGTCCCTCATCTCGCCGTCGTATTCTGCGCTGAACTTCAGCTCGGCATAGTTGCCCATTACATAATTGTTCTCTATCTTGATGGCCACGTTGAACATATCGATCCTGCCTCCATCGCCCGATGCGTCATCTGTGCAGATGTATATGCCCGGTAGCACCTTCTCCATATATTCCGGTATGGAATCGAGAATATATACGCCGTCCTCGGAGTTGTCGACGAAACGCTGTATGAGCGAGTTGCTCCAGCTGTCGCTGAACTTGAAGCTGAGACTGTCGCCGCCGTCATAGACCGGGACGCCTCTGGTTATGCGCTCGCATCCGGAAAAGTCGCTGTTTCTGAGTTCGTCGGTGAAGCTCAGGCTGTCCAGCACCTTGCCGCTATTCTCGAAGGCATATACGTTCACGTTCTGCAGTATGTTCCTGTATCTTTCGTCAGGGATGTTGATGGTGTCCCTGATGGCAGTGAAGTGGAATTCGCGCACCTTGGGGTTCTTGCCGAAATCGAGCGTGTCCACGATAGGTATGAGGCTGAAGGCGCTGCCCTTGCGGGTCAGGCCGTGCTCCGCGTCCATTATGGAACCTATGGTGAATCGTCTTGTATTGTAACCCGAAAGCTCCGACGGGCGCTTCTGACTCATCTGTTCGAGCTCCCACTCGCAGGTGAAGATGTCATACTGTTGCTCCAGCGGCATATAATCCTGGCCCAGGCCGGTGTCAACGGTAACACAGGCTGCTGTGCTCCACACAAGTATGCCGGCTGAGGCGCCGGCAACGAATATGCGTTTGATGTCTTTGAAATTCATCTGGGAAGTCTGTCTTATATCTTGTCGTAAAAAGCGTTGTATCCGTCAATATAGCTGCCGTCCTCCAGTGCGGCGGAATCGCAGTTCAGAAGCGGGAGGCCGGATGCCTTCGCGGCTTCTGCCACTTTTCCGCATATGCCTTCGGAACCGAAAATGATGCCGTCGGAGTAGCGGATTGCGAGTTTCGCAAGTTCTGTGCCATCGCAGCCGGCGCCGAGTCCCACGTCCTCTGGACTTATGCCGCCGAAAGGTATTTTCCCTGCAAAGTCATCCGGGAAGCGCTCTGCCGGTGTGTCGTCGTAAAGCGAAAGGACGATTTTGCTCTCGGCGAATATGGGGTCATCCCTGTAGGCCTTTTTCAGATAGAGGGGGAGTATGTGGGAAATCCAGCCGTGGCAATGTATCACGTCCGGTGCCCAGCGCAGCTTCTTGACGGTCTCGAGCACGCCCCTGGCGAAGAAAATGGCCCTTTCCCCATTGTCCTCGAAGAACTTGCCGCTCTCGTCGCAGTAAATCTGTTTTCTATGGAAGTAGTCATCGTTGTCTATGAAATACACCTGCATGCGGGCGGATGAAATCGAAGCCACCTTGATGACCAGCGGACGGTCTATCTCACTGATGACTATGTTCATGCCGGAAAGGCGGATCACCTCGTGGAGCTGGTTCTTCCTTTCATTGATGCAGCCGTAGCGGGGCATGAAAGACCTGATCTCGCGCTTCCTCTCCTGGACTCCCTGGGGAAGGAAGCGTCCGATTCTGCCAATAGGGCTCTCCGGCAGATACGGGTATATCTCCGAACTGACGAAAAGAACTCTTTTAACTTCTCCCATATCTTGAAAAATTAGTGCAAAATCACAACAAAGATAATAAATAAATTTGAATTTCGCTATCTTTGACCCTTCAAACACAAAGCGTAAAGCAATAATGGCCATGGCGGACAAGGAAAAGAATATGCTGAGCAGGAGGCTTGCCAATGCCTATCTCTCTTCTGTCACGAGCATCGCGCTGGTACTCCTTCTGGTAGGAGCGGCCTCGCTGCTGCTCGTCAATGCCCGCAACATCAGCAACTGCTTCAAGGAGAATATGACAGTGTCCGTAATGATGAAGCAGCAGGTCGGCGACGAAGAGGCGGCAGCCTGCATGGCCGAAATGGAGAAGGAGCCTTTCGTCCGCAGGGCGCAGCTGGTGCCGAGAAGCCAGGGCGAGGCGGAAATGAAGGCCCTGCTCGGCGATGACTTCCTCGACGTTTTCGAAAGCTCGCCCATACCCGTTTCCGTAGAGCTCTCGCTCAAGGCCGACTATGTGTGCGCCGACAGTCTGAAGACGGTCTGCTCCCGCCTGGAGGCGATGCCGCAGGTGGAAGAGCTGGTCTATAAGCGTTCCCTCGTGGACAAGCTCAACTCAAACCTGAGCAAGGTGTCGATGGTGATGGCCGTGTTCATAGCCCTGCTGCTGTTCATCTCATACGTGCTGATAAACAACACGGTGCGTCTCAGCATCTATGCCCGGCGCTTCACCATACACACAATGAGTATGGTCGGGGCGACGCGCGCCTTCATACGCCGTCCCTTCCTCGTGCAGGCCCTCTTTCAGGGTATATGCGCGGCCCTGCTGGCTACCCTGATGCTGGTCGCGCTGCTCTTCGTGGTCCGCGGCGAGTTCCCGCAGCTCTTTGCCATATTCGACCTGAATATGCTGCTGCTCACTTTCGGCATAGTGCTGGCGGCCGGCGCGCTTATATGCGTAAGCAGTACCTTCCTTGTCGTAAACCGCCTGGTGTCCCTGCGCAAGGCAGAGTTATATTATTGATATGAAAGAAGATATGGATAACAAAAATAAGGAGGCTATGCCTCTCACCCTCAAGGGAACCGCCATTCTGGCGGTCGGTCTGCTGCTGATGGTCCTGGGCTATGTGCTCATGACCGGCGGAGGCAGCGACGATCCCCAGGTTTTCAACGAAGCGATGTTCAATGCCAGGCGACTGGTCGTTGCGCCTCTGGTGATTGCGGCCGGTGTGGTCGTGGAGATAGTGGCAATAATGGGATGGTTCCCGTCCAAACGCAAAAAGAATTAGCAAATGGAGTGGTTCGAAGCCGTGATACTGGGCCTGATACAGGGCCTTACCGAATTTCTGCCCGTCAGCAGCAGCGGACACCTTGCCATAGGCCAGGCCCTGCTCGGGGTCGATGTTGGAGAAGACCTCGTCTTTGACGTGGTGGTGCACGCCGCCACCGTGCTGGCGACCATCGTCGTTTTCTTCAAACCCATACTCTCACTGTTCCGGGGACTTTTCCGTTTCCGTTACAACGACGAGACCGACTATGTGCTCAAGATCTGCGTCTCTATGATCCCGGTCCTTTTCGTGGGACTCTTCCTCAAGGATGCGGTGAGCTCGCTGTTCGGCTCCCTCATCGTGGTGGGTTGCGCCCTGGTCGTCACGGCGGCGCTGCTCTACTTCTCGGACCGTCCCGGCCGCGCGAAGCAGGACCCGGCCCCGGAAGCCCCTGCTGAGGCCCGCAACGGCATTTCCTACCTCCAAGCCTTCCTGGTCGGGCTGGGTCAGGCCGTGGCTGTGATTCCGGGTCTTTCCCGCTCCGGCACCACCATCTCCACCGGCCTGCTCTGCGGGGTACGCAGGGAAGTCGTGGCCCAGTTCTCCTTCCTGATGGTTCTGGTTCCGATACTCGGGGAAACCTTCCTGAATGTGGTGGGTGGCGATCTGGCCTCCTCTTCCGTGGGAATGCTCCCACTGGCTCTCGGCTTCGTTTCGGCCTTCCTGAGCGGCCTCCTGGCCTGCCGGCTGATGATAGCCCTTGTGAAGAAGGCCAAGCTCAAATGGTTTGCGCTCTACTGCCTCCTGGCCGGTTCCTGCGCCCTTGTCTGCGGTGTGCTCGAGAGTCTCTGGATAATCTGACCTCTCGCCGTGTCCCGCCATCTCACATATTTCGTATCCGACGTTCATCTCGGCCTGGACTACAAGGACCCGGCCGCAAGGGAAGCCCGTTTCGTGGACTTCCTGCGTTCGATACCCGCCGCCGAAACGGAAAGTCTCTATATGCTCGGGGACATCTGGGACTTCTGGTATGAATACAGGGACGTGGTTCCCAAGGGCTATGTGCGGGTCTTCTCCGCCCTTATGGACCTGAGGGATGCCGGGGTCAGACTGTATTTCTTCAAGGGCAACCACGACGTGTGGGCCTATTCCTACTTCGAATCCCTGGGGATAAAGATTCTCGCGCAACCCCATGTCACCGCCATTGGCGGCCGTACCTTCTGTCTCGGCCACGGCGACGGTCTCGGCCCCTGTCCTTTCGGCTACAGGCTGCTGCGCGCCGTCTTTCACAACCGCATCCTGCAGGCCCTCTTTTCCTGCCTCCATCCCTGGCTGGCGTTCCGCCTTGGCGGGAACTGGTCCCGTCACAGCCGCCTTGCCCGCGGACGGGAATATGCCTTCGATCCGGCCACTGCGCCCATAGTGCGTTTCGCGGAGGACTTCGCAGGCGACCCGCGTCCGGACTTCTTCATATTCGGCCACTACCACGCGCAAGCCGAGCTCCGTCTGGACAACGGCGCAGTCCTGTATATGCTCAAGGATTGGATGGACGGCTCGCCCTATCTCCTTTTCGACGCCACGTCCGGCTTGATCTCCACGTGCTCGGGCCACTCCCAGAACAGGGAATAATAGAAGCTGTCGAAGTCGCCCTCTTCCCATTTCGTGACCAGGTCCTCGATTTCGGCGTCCTCCCCCTTTGGGTCGTAGTGGCGCTTCATATCCGTGCCGAACAATTTGGCTATGCCCTGCCAGAACCCCGCCGCCATGCCGTTGCGGTAGTCCCTGATCACCTCGTAGGGCGTCAGCCCGCACTCGCGGTCCACGAGTCTCATCAGCAGCGCCCCCTGCGACACGGTCATATTCCTTATGGTGCCTTCGTAGGCGTCGAACAGGTTCTTCTGCACTCCCTTTATATATTTTTCCTTCTTTCCGCGCTTCAGGCCGTCGGTGCTGACGGTGCTGTCCACCTGCCTGATTATGCTGCGCGCCTCCAGGGCAAGGGGATATACCTTGTTGAAGTTATATACCAGCCGGTAATATTTCTTCCAGTCGCGTCCCTTCTGCCTCGGCAGCTTCTCGTATATGCGCGACGGCCTTATGGCGTCCATGAATACGGTGTCCTTGCCGTCGGTGCGCATTTCCAGCAGCTTGCCCGTCCCGCTCTGGGCGGCGGCGTTTCCTGCGGGCAGCAGAAACAGCAGCGGCAGCACGGCCGCAACAATATGTCTTGCCAGTCTTTTCATCCTTTGCAAAAATAGTCTTTTATTCTCTTGCGCCAAATACCGTACCCGCATCTTTTTATACACTCGCAAACGCGGTCCAAATTACGTGGAAATATTTTTCAACAAGTCGTGTAACTCTATGTAAATGCAAGAGTTAACTATTCACTTTTGCGGTCCAAAATAAATTGAAATATTTTGCAGGAATGTTTGAAGTTGAAGAATTTTTTGTATCTTTGCAGTCCCCTAATTGAGGAGAAATCCGCCCAACCAGTTGATACTCAATTAGTTAGGTTTTTTATTACGAAAGTTAAACAAAAAGTAATAGACAAATGTTACAACCAAAGAAAACCAAATTCAGAAGGCAGCAGAAAGGCCGCATGAAAGGTCTTGCCCAGAGAGGTGCACAGCTCTGCTTCGGCTCTTTCGCCATCAAGACCCTCGAGAATTGCTGGCTCACCGGTCGTCAGATTGAGGCTGCCCGTCAGGCCGTTTCGCGTTATATGAAGCGTGAAGGTAAGGTCTGGATCAGAATCTTCCCTGACAAGCCTTACACCAAGAAGCCTGCTGAGGTGCGAATGGGTAAGGGTAAGGGTAATCCTGAGGGCTTTGTAGCTCCTGTAACTCCGGGCCGTATCCTCATCGAGATCGACGGCGTTTCGCTCGAGATCGCGAAGGAGGCTCTCCGTCTTGGCGCACAGAAGCTCCCTGTAGCCACCAAGTTTGTTGTCCGCAGGGACTATGTTGAATAATTAATGGGGAAAAGACAATGAAAGCATCAGAAGTACGCGAAATGTCGATTGCGGACATCAAGGACCGCATCGAGGTCGAAAAGGCCAACCTTGAGACCATGAAGATCAATCACGCCATTTCTCCACTGGAGGACAGCTCCAAGATTGCAAAGGCCAGAAGGGACATCGCTCGCATGGTGACCATTCTTGCCGAGAAAGAGAAACAGAACTAAAACCGAATAGGTCATGGAAAGAAATCTTCGCAAAGAAAGAATAGGAGTCGTGGTCAGCAACAAGATGGACAAGACCATCGTGGTTGCCGTAGCTACCAAGGAGAAGCATCCTATTTACGGCAAGTTCGTAAAGAAGACCACCAAGTTCACCGCTCATGACGAGAAGAATGAGTGCAGCGAGGGCGATACCGTACGCATTATGGAGACTCGTCCGCTCAGCAAGAACAAGAACTGGAGATTAGTAGAAATCGTAGAAAAAGTCAAGTAAGCAATGATACAGCAGGAATCACGTTTACAGGTGGCAGACAACAGCGGCGCAAAGGAGGTCCTCTGCATCCGCGTTCTGGGTGGAACCCGCCACCGTTATGCCAAAGTCGGCGACAAGATCGTCGTAGCAGTCAAGAGTGCGCTCCCTGGTGGTGACGCCAAGAAGGGCACCGTATCAAAGGCTGTCGTAGTCCGCACCAAGAAGGAGATCCGTCGTGCTGACGGTTCCTATATTCGTTTCGACGACAATGCCTGTGTGCTTCTCAACAATGCAGGCGAGCTTCGCGGCACCCGTATCTTCGGCCCTGTCGCAAGGGAGCTCCGTGAGAATTTCATGAAGATAGTTTCACTGGCACCTGAGGTCCTCTAAAAACACGATTGGAAAATGAAAAAGATTCACATCAAAAAAGGCGATACCGTGTATGTAAATGCCGGTAACGACAAGGGTAAGACCGGCAAGGTGCTCGAGGTGATCGTTGACAGGGACCGCGCCGTTGTCGAGGGTGTCAACATCGTAAGCAAGCACACCAAGCCTAATTCAGCTCATCCACAGGGTGGCATTATCAAACAGGAGGCAAGTGTACACATTTCCAACCTCAACCTCATCGACCCTAAGTCCGGAAAGGCTACCAGGGTAGGTTACAGGGTTCAGGACGGCAAGAAGGTCCGCTACGCCAAAAAATCAGGAGAGGAGATCTAATTATGGCAAAGAAAGCAGCACAGGCAGAGCAGGTAATTCCTGCAGGCTATGTTCCTTCGCTCAGGAAATTTTATAAGGAGGAAGTTGTTCCTCAGCTGATGAAGCAGTTCGGTTACTCATCCGTGATGCAGTGCCCGAAGCTCGTCAAGATTACCATAAATGAAGGCGTCGGTGACGCTACCGGAGACAAGAAGCTCGTTGAGGTCGCTCAGCAGGAGCTTACCGCCATCACCGGTCAGAAGGCAGTCATCACCACTTCCAGGAAGGATATTTCCAACTTCAAACTCCGTCGCGGCATGCCTATCGGCGTGAAGGTTACCCTCCGCAACGTGAAGATGTATGAGTTCCTCGAGAGGCTCATCCGCATCACCCTTCCTCGTATCCGTGACTTCAACGGCATCTCCACCAAGATGGACGGCCAGGGCAACTACACCCTCGGAGTCAAGGAGCAGATCATCTTCCCGGAGATCGACATCGAGAAGATCGTAAAGACCCTCGGTATGGAGATCACTTTCGTTACTACAGCCAAGACCGACGAAGAGTGCTTCGCACTTCTCAAGGCATTCGGTCTGCCTTTCAAGAAATCCAACAACTAAAAGAGAAGAGAAATGGCAAAAGAATCAATGAAAGCCCGCGAGGTAAAACGCGCGAAACTGGTTGCCAAGTATGCCGAGAAGAGGAAAGCTCTCAAAGAGGCCGGTGATTGGGCCGCTCTGGACAAGCTCCCTAAGAACTCCGCAGCATGCCGTATGCACAACCGCTGTTCTCTCACCGGACGTCCAAAGGGATATATGCGTGCCTTCGGCATCAGCCGTATCCAGTTCCGCGAGATGGCAAGCAACGGTCTTATCCCGGGCGTGAAGAAGGCTAGCTGGTAAACATTTCCGGACGCGAGCGATCGCGTCTTGAACTGTGTTATATACTATTCATTATTTATTAACAATCGGATATCGGGCGCTGCTGCGCCGGTCCACAAAACGACAAAAAAATGACTGATCCAATTGCAGATTTTCTTACAAGGATCCGTAACGCTTACTCAGCAGGTAAGAAGGTCGTCGAGGTGCCTGCCTCAAAGATGAAGCTGGCCCTCACCAAGATCCTTTGTGAGAAGGGCTACATCCTCAGCTACAAGCTTGTAGAGGATGGAAAGTTCAACACCATCAAGATTGCTCTGAAGTACCATCCTCAGACCAAGACTCCTGCCGTCAAGGCAATCGACCGCGTCTCAAGGCCGGGTCTCAGAAGGTACACTGACGTGGAGAACATGCCGCGCGTCCTCAACGGACTCGGCATCGCCATCATCTCCACCTCCAAGGGCATCATCACTGACAAGGAAGCCAGGGAGCTCAATGTCGGCGGTGAGGTGATATGCTATGTTTATTAATGTTAAAAACAGTTTAGAATGTCAAGAATTGGTAAATTGCCTGTATGCCTGCCAGCCGGCGTGACCGTAGAGGTCACTGACGGAAACGTGGTCAAGGTTAAAGGACCTCTCGGACAGCTGAGCCAGAAAGTGGACTCTGACATCACCGTGACCGTAGAGGGAAATGAGGTCAAGTTGACCCGCCCTAATGACAACCCTAGGTTCCGTTCACTTCACGGTCTCTACCGTGCTCTCATCCACAATATGGTTGTGGGTGTTTCCGAGGGTTATACTATCAAGCAGGAACTCGTAGGTGTGGGTTACCGTGTCGAGGTTCAGGGACAGATCCTTATCCTTTCCCTGGGATTCTCCCACGAGATCCAGATGATGCTTCCTGCGGAAATCAAAGCTGAGGCTGAGGCCGTAAAGAAGGGACAGAACCCTGTCCTCGTTCTCAAGAGCTGCGACAAGCAGCTTGTCGGCCAGGTAGCCGCAAAGATCCGCTCTATGCGCAAGCCTGAGCCATATAAGGGCAAGGGTATCAAGTTCGTCGGCGAGCAGCTCCGTCGCAAGGCCGGCAAGTCAGCAGGTGCTAAATAATAGGAGGATTGAGTTATGGCATTGAATAAGATTGAAAGAAGAAAGAGAATTCACTACCGTATACGCAAAGTCGTCAATGGTACTGCTGAAAGGCCTCGTATGGTTGTATTCAGAAGCAACAAGCAGATTTACGTACAGGTTGTCGATGATCTGAAGGGCATCACCCTCGTGGCTGCCGCTTCAAATGACAAGGAGCTTGCCGCAGATTGCAAGGGCAAGTCCGGAATCGAGGCTGCTGCACTCGTAGGAAAGAAGGTTGCCGAGCGCGCTCTTGCTGCCGGCATCACCACCGTTTCCTTCGACCGTGGAGGCTACCTCTATCACGGAAGAGTTAAAAGTTTGGCCGACGCTGCCCGTGAAGGCGGCTTAATATTCTAAGAGACTATGGCAAATACAAATGTTAAAAGAGTAAAGACTTCTGACCTTGATCTCAAGGACAGACTTGTAGCCATCCAGAGAGTGACCAAGGTTACTAAGGGTGGTCGTCACTTCAGCTTTGCTGCCATTGTTGTGGTTGGTGACGAGAACGGCGTTGTAGGTTATGGTCTTGGAAAGGCAAACGAAGTAACCACTGCCATTTCAAAGGGCGTCGAGGATGCAAAGAAGAACCTCATCAAGGTTCCGGTACTCAACGGTACCATTCCTCACGAGCAGGAAGTTAAGTTTGGCGGTGCCCGCGTATTCATGAAACCGGCTGCTCCGGGTACCGGTGTAAAGGCCGGTGGTGCCATGCGTGCAGTGTTCGAGTCCGTTGGCGTACGCAACGTCCTCGCAAAGTCGAAGGGTTCTTCCAACCCTCACAACCTTGTGAAGGCCACCGTTGCCGCCCTCTCCCAGATGAGGGACGCATACACCGTCGCAGGACTTCGCGGCATTCCTATGAGCAGGGTATTTAAAGGTTAAGAGGAGGACAGAAAAATGGCAAAAGTCAAAGTTACTCAGATCAAGAGCAAGAACGGTGCAACCAAGCGCCAGATTGCCAATCTCGCTTCTCTCGGTCTCCACAAGCTCCACTCAAGCGTGGAGGTGGAACTCAACCCTGTTTCCGAGGGCATGATCGAGAAAGTTCAGCACCTTGTTAAAGTTGAAGAAATCTAATAGGAGGACCACAGATGAAATTACATGAATTGACACCTGCTGCAGGTTCAAAGAACAGAGAAAAGAGGATTGGTCGTGGTGAGGGCTCTGGTCACGGTGGTACTTCTACCCGTGGTACCAAGGGTGCTCAGTCACGCTCCGGCTATTCACGCAAACTCGGATTCGAGGGAGGTCAGATGCCTATCCAGAGGCGTCTTCCAAAGTTCGGCTTCACCAACCCTAACCGTGTTGAGTACAAGGCGATCAACGTATCCTTCCTCCAGACTCTCGCAGAGAAGCTCAATGTAGCCAAGGTCGATGTCGAACTGCTCCGTGCCGCAGGTCTTGCAGGCAAGAACGAGCTCGTGAAGATTCTCGGCAACGGTGAGCTCACTGCAGCTCTCGAGGTCAGCGCAAACGCATTCTCAAAGTCAGCTGTCGCAAAGATCGAGGCTGCCGGCGGAAAAGCAATAACAATTGAATAGCGATGAAGAAATTCATTCAGACAATCAAGAACATCTACAAGATCGAGGAACTCCGCAAGAGAATAGTCTATACTTTTCTCCTCATCCTGGTCTATCGCCTCGGCAGCTTCATCGTGCTGCCGGGCATTGACCCGTCTGTGATTGCGGAATTCTCGGCCAGCATGAGCAACAGGACCGACGCCCTCAGCCTGCTCAATATGTTCTCCGGAGGTGCCTTCGGAAACGTATCGATCTTCGCGCTGGGTGTCATGCCGTATATCTCGGCATCCATCGTTGTCCAGCTGCTTGGAGTTTTCGTCGGCAAGTTCAGGAAGATGCAGGCGGAAGAAAGCGGACGCAGGAAACTGAATCAGATCACCAGACTTCTCACGATAGTCATACTCTGCATCCAGGGACCTGCATACATTTCCAACATCATGCATCAGTATCCTAATGCATTCCTCGTTTCTTCCAAGCTCTACATCCTGGCAGCCACGGTAATCCTCCTCGGCGGTTCGATGTTCGTAATGTGGCTCGGTGAGCGTATTACCGAACGCGGAATCGGCAATGGTATCTCCCTCATCATCATGATAGGTATCATCGCCCGTCTCCCTCAGGCATTCATGGCCGAGGTTCTCTCAAAGGCCGGCTCTACCACCGGAGGCATACTCCTCCTGATCGTCGAGTTCGTAATCCTCTTCTTCGTGTTTGTCGCAGCCATCGCACTCGTTCAGGCAGTCCGCAAGGTTCCTGTACAGTATGCGAACAGGGTGATCGGAAACAAGCAGTATGGCGGTGTGCGCCAGTACATCCCTCTGAAGGTCAATGCTTCAGGTGTGATGCCTATCATCTTCGCACAGGCCATCATGCTCTTCCCTATCATATTCTCCCGCTTCGACGCAACCAGGGGATTCGCCGCTGCGATGAGCAACTATACCGGTTTGTGGTATAACCTCGTGTTCGGATTCCTTGTCATCGTCTTCACCTATTTCTATACCGCCGTCACTTTCCAGCCGAATATGATGGCGGAGGATATGAAGAAGAATGGTGGCTTCATCCCTGGAGTAAAGCCTGGCAAGAAGACCATGGAATACCTCGACACCATCATGACGAGGATAGTCCTTCCGGGCTCCATCTTCCTGGCCATCATCGCCGTGCTCCCTGCAATCGCAACCCTCTGCGGTGTCAACAACCAGTTCGCAAGCTTCTATGGAGGTACTTCCCTCCTGATTCTCGTGGGCGTTGTGCTCGACACTCTCCAGCAGGTTGAAAGCCATCTTCTGATGCGTCACTATGACGGTCTTATGAAGACTGGCCGACTGACAGGACGTTCCGGAATGTAATTAGATAAGATCGAAGAGGAATGATTAAGCCAAAGACAGCAGAAGAAATCGAGTTGATGCGCGAGAATGGAATTCTCGTGTCAAGGACGTTGGCTGAGGTCGGTAAGACGGTCGCCCCAGGTGTGACAACTCTCGAGTTGAATAGGGTGGCTGAGACCTTTATCCGCGACCACGGTGCAATTCCGAGTTTCCTCGGCTACGAAGGCTTTCCTGCAGCCCTCTGCATCTCTGTGAATGACGTCGTGGTCCACGGTTTTCCGTCAGACTACGTGCTCAGGGAAGGAGATATAGTGTCAGTGGATTGCGGTACTCTCTACAAAGGCTATAACGGTGATTCGGCTTACACTTTCCCTGTCGGGGAAGTGGATGCCGAGACCCGGAAGCTTCTGGATGTCACAAAGGCATCCCTGTACGAGGGCATCGCCGCTGCGGTTGCAGGCAACAGAACCGGTGACATAGGACACGCGGTACAGACGTATGCGGAGTCATTCGGTTTTTCCGTTGTCCGGGAGTTGGAAGGACACGGAATAGGACGGGAGATGCACGAACTGCCGGGAGTTCCCAACTATGGGAAGGCCGGAAAGGGCACCAAGCTCGTCGACGGAATGACCATTTGTATTGAGCCGATGATCAACGCGGGAAACCGCGGTGTGTACCTTGCAAGAAATGGTTGGGCAGTGCACACGGCGGACCACAGGAATTCGGCGCACTATGAGCTTACGGTTGTTGTCCGTAAAGGTCATGCGGAGTTGCTCTCCACATTCGACTACATCGAAAACATATAGACATTAAATCAAAAGTGAGATTTCAGATATGCCAAAGCAGTCAGCAATCGAACAGGAAGGCGTAATCGTCGAGACCCTGCCAAACGCAATGTTCCAGGTTGAACTTGAGAATGGTCACAGGATTCTGGCCCATATTTCGGGCAAGATGAGGATGAATTTCATAAAGATTCTTCCTGGTGACAGAGTCAAGGTGGAAATGTCGCCTTATGATTTAACAAAGGGAAGAATATTTTTCAGGTACAAATAAATCATTACTATAATGAAAGTCAAAACTTCCATCAAAAAGCGCAGCGAGGATTGCAAGATCGTCAAGCGTAAAGGACGCCTTTATGTCATCTGCAAGAAGAACCCGAAGTTCAAGATGCGCCAAGGTTAATATCGTATAACAATTTAAGTATAGATAGATTATGGCAAGAATAGCCGGTGTTGATTTACCTAACAACAAACATGGAGAGATAGGCCTGACCTATATCTTCGGAATCGGCCGCAGCTCCGCAAAGAAGATCCTCAGCGAATGCGGCATCGATCCAAGCATCAAGTGCGGTGACTGGAACGATGAGCAGATCGCAGCCATCCGTGCCAAGGTTGGTGCCGAGTACAAGATCGAGGGCGAGCTCCGCTCATCCATCCAGCTCAATATCAAGCGTCTGATGGACATCGGATGCTACAGGGGAATACGCCACCGTATCGGCCTCCCTGTACGCGGTCAGAGCACCAAGAACAACGCACGTACCCGCAAGGGCAAGAAGAAAACCGTTGCAAACAAGAAGAAAGCAACCAAATAATCTTGATGAACTATGGCAAAGAAAACTACTACAACAAAGAAAAGAGTTGTCAAGGTTGACGCTTATGGCGAGGCCCATATTTCATCAACTTTCAACAACGTCATCGTTACTCTCACGAACAGCGTAGGTCAGGTTATCAGCTGGTCTTCAGCAGGTAAGAGCGGCTTCCGCGGTTCCAAGAAGAACACTCCTTATGCAGCTCAGGTAGCTGCCCAGGACTGCGCCAAGTCCGCTTATGACCTCGGTCTTCGCAAGGTGAAGGCGTATGTCAAGGGTCCTGGCCAGGGCCGCGAGTCAGCAATCAGAACCATCCACGCAGCAGGTATCGAGGTTACCGAGATCATCGATGTTACCCCAATGCCTCACAACGGATGCCGTCCTAAAGGCCGTCGTAAAGTCTAAATCACAAAAATCATTAAAGGAATACAGTTATGGCAAGATATACTGGACCTAGTACAAAGATCGCCCGTAAGTTCGGCGAGCCTGTATTCGGTGAGGACAAGTACTTTGAGAAAAGGAACTACCCTTCTGGACAGCACGGCCTCGCCCGCAAGCGTAAAAAAGTGTCTGAGTATGGTACTCAGCTCAAGGAGAAGCAGAAAGTAAAATATACCTATGGTGTGCTCGAGCGTCAGTTCCGCAACATCTACAAGAAGGCTTCCCGCATGAAGGGACAGAAGGGTGAGAACCTCCTCATCCTCCTCGAGTCCCGTCTCGACAACCTCGTTTACCGTATGGGTGTGGCTCCTACCAGGGCTGCCGCACGTCAGCTTGTCTCACACTGCCACATCACCGTTAACGGTGAGGTTTGCAACATCCCTTCTTCCATCGTGAAGCCGGGCGATGTCATCGCAGTACGTGAGAGGTCCAAGAGCCTTGAGGTCATCACCAACGCAGTCGGTGCAGCCCGCAAGTACTCCTGGATTGAATTCGACGCCAAGAATCTCAGCGGAAAGTACCTCAACGTCCCTGTACGCGAGGAAATCCCGGAGAACATCAACGAGCAGCTCATCGTCGAACTCTACTCCAAGTAATAAGTAACACCTAAAAGAAATTTATATGGCAATCTTAGCATTTCAGAAGCCAGACAAGGTGATCATGCTCGAAGGAACTGATACCGTCGGCTGTTTCGAATTCCGCCCTCTCGAGCCGGGTTTCGCCCAGACCATCGGTAACACCATCCGTCGTGTGCTGTTGTCTTCTCTGGAAGGTTTTGCTATCAGCTCGATCAGGATCTCGGGTGTGGACCAGGAGTTCGCAACTATCCCGGGCGTGATCGAGGGCATGCAGGACATCATCCTTAACCTCAAGCAGGTACGCTTCAAGAGAATGGTGGAGACTGCAGAGTCAGAGGTGGCAAACATCGTGATCAGCGGCAAGCAGGAGTTTACCGCTGAAGACATCTCAAAGGGATTGTCTTCTTTCAAGGTGCTGAACCCTGAGCTTCACATCTGCTCTCTCGAGACAGCTGTAAGGCTTGAGATTTCTCTCACGGTGACCAAAGGACGCGGTTTCGTTCCTGCAGAGGAGAGCCGCGACCCTAACGCCCCTATCGGAACCATTCCGGTGGATGCGGTGTACACCCCTATCGTCAACGTCAACTGGACCCGCGAGGACTGGCGTGTCGAGCAGAAGACCGACTACGAGAACCTTACTCTCGAAATCGTGACTGACGGCTCCATCTCTCCTATGGACGCACTCCAGGAGGCTGCGAATATCCTTATCTACCACTTCAGCCTCTTCACCGACGGCAAGACCATAGGACCGGAGGGCAACAGCGATTCGGATATCAACATCCTCACTGACGAAGACCAGAAACTCAGGCGCAAACTTCTCCAGAAACTTTCGGATATGGGTCTTTCCGTACGTGCATACAACTGCCTCAAGGCAGCTGATATCGACACCTTCGCTGACCTCGTGTCCTACTCCCGTGCAGAACTGATGAAGTTCCGCAACTTCGGAAGGAAGTCCCTCGCCGAAATCGACGAGCTTGTGGAGAAGATGCAGCTCTCATTCGGAATGGATGTAACCAAGTTTAATATCGAACCCAAGAAAAAGATCAATCAATAATGAGGCACAATAAAGCAATCAACCACCTTGGCCGCAAGAGTGGTCACCGCAAGGCCCTTATGGCAAATATGGCTTGCTCTCTCATCCTTCACAAGAGGATCGAGACCACCGTTGCCAAGGCAAAGGCTCTCCAGTCTTATGTAGAGCCGCTCATTACCAAGTCCAAGGAGGACACCACGGCATCCCGCCGCTGCGTGTTCAGCTACCTCAAGTCCAAGGAGGCCGTTTCAGAGCTCTTCCGTGAGGTTGCCCCTAAGATCGCAACCCGTCCGGGCGGCTACACCCGCGTCCTCAAGACCGGTTTCCGTCTCGGTGACGGTGCCGATATGGCGCTCATCGAGCTCGTTGACTTCAACGAGGCAGCTCTCGCATCCAAGCCGGAGGCCAAGAAGTCAACCCGCCGCAGCCGTGCTAAGAAGGCAGAGGCAGCCGTTGAGGCTCCTGCTGCTGAGGCTGTCGAGGCACCTGCAGCCGAGGCTGCTGAGGCACAGGCAGAATAAGCTCCGGTACTTGTACCGCATAAAGGCAGACGGAATTGTTCCGCCTGCCTTTTTTATATATATTTGTTCCTCCATTATGTGGCTTAAGAAGAAAACAGAGAAGGAACTCATCGAGGGCATCATCCGTTCGGACGTGTCTTCATACGAGGAGGTTTACCGTCACTGGTTCCCTCTTCTGAGGACTTTCGTCTTCGGTATGGTCAAGGACAGCGCGCGGGCGGAGGACATAGCACAGAATGTGCTGATGAAACTCTGGCTGAGACGGGACCGGCTCGATTCCACGCTCTCCCTGAAGAACTGGCTCTTCGTGCTTGCCAGGAACGAGATATTCAATGTGTTGAAATCCAAGGGGCACCGTCTTCTCTCCTATACTGACGACCTGCCGGAGAAAGCGGACTCTGAATATGTGACCGAAGAGAGGCTCTATGTCGATGAGGCCCAGAGCCGAATGACGTCCCTGCTGTCTTCTATGCCCGAAAAGCGCCGTGAGGTCTTTCTCCTGAGCCGCCAGGGCAATATGGATGCGGAAGAAATCGCCCGCCGTATGCAGATATCTCCGCGCACGGTGGAGAAACATCTGGAACTCGCCCTGAGGGAATTGCGCAAGCGGATGAATTGAGGGCGGAATCAGTTTTTTTTTGAAAAATTGCTCCGCGGATTACGCGTGACGGCGCGTTCATTTGTTCTTCTAACTGATGAAGGACAGATTCCATAGATATTATTTCGGGGAAATGGGACCCGAAGAGGCGGAAGAATACCGTCTCTGGCTCATTGAGCACGAGGATGACCCGGAGCTCGAGAAAATTATGGCCGAGGCCTTCGCTGAAATCTCCGAGCTCGGAACGGCCGCTCCGGATGCCCGCAGGGGAGGAAAGAAATGGCTTGTGCCTCTGGCAGCCGTCCTTCTCCTGTGCCTCTGTCTGCCATTGAGTTTCCTGCTGGGCCGCAAATCCGGAAAGGATGTCCTGGAGCCGGTCGTCGCCGAACTGACACGCTCCAAGGGGCAGCTGGAATCCGTGGAATGGATTGAAAAGCGTGTCCCCGTAGGATCCACGGACACCCTTCTGCTTTCGGACGGCAGCCAGCTCTTTCTGAATTCCGGCAGCCGCATCACCTATCCGAAGGACTTCGTCTCTTCCCGCAGGGAGATCTTCATTGACGGAGAGGTCTATGCCAGGGTCGCCCACGATCCGGAACATCCCTTCCTCATCCGTTCCGGAGACAGCAGGGTACAGGTTCTGGGCACCACCTTCAATTTCAAGGCATACGGAGAGGACCGCTGCGTCGAATGCCTCTTGATGGAAGGATCCGTCAAGATGACCATAGATTCCGAAAAGGGCCCGCGCGAGGTGCTTATGAAACCGGGAAACATAGTCCAGTACGACAGGC
>SAMEA3663036__coassemble_285_pt1 | contig 24561 bp, 11 predicted proteins | sample SAMEA3663036__metabat2_high_PE_032 | metagenome-assembled genome bin SAMEA3663036 (sample SAMEA3663036) | pig gut metagenome | biome: pig gut; feature: pig-associated habitat; material: faeces | place: France | collected 2012 | reverse complement strand
TCGAAAAAGAGAGGCAGGGCAAAGAGCCATATTACCAGGAAGCTGAATTTGGAGCCCTTCATTACGAGCGAGAAGCTGTAGAGGGAGTTGCCGGCCGCCCAGGACTTGGTGATCTGGGGGTTGATTGCGGTCAGCAGGGAGGAGACCATCTGCTTGACTATGCCTTCTACCTGCAGGGCGACTCCCCTGGCGGCATTCACGCCCACCCCGAAGAAGACATTGCTGAGCAGGTTTACGCCCTGGGTGTTGACCAGGTAGGCCCCGGAGCCGAGGAAGTTCCACCCGGCAAAGCCGCTCATCTCGCGGACCATACTGCGGTCGAAGCTGATACGGCCGCGAGTCTCTTCGAAATGGCGGCGGCAGTAGGCGGCATAGCACAGTCTGACGACCAGGGCGACCGCCAGCATCAGCAGGGCGTAGGTCTTGAGCTTGTCCGAGGGCGAGAAGTAGAGCCCCAGTGCGACAAGGAGCTTCAGCGTGCCCTCAAGCAGACTGATCCAGGCGTAGGCGGACATATCCTCGTGGGCCGTGATGCAGGCGTTGTATGGTATGGAGAGGAGATTGAGCACCAGCACCCCGGCGGAGCATTGCAGGACCCAGCCGGCGGCATCCATGCGGCCTTCGGGTATGTTCATCCGGCTGTGCAGGAACCATAGGCCCAGACTTTCGACCAGCAGGACCACCACCAGGGCGAAAATGCATTGGATGATGACACTGGTGGAGAAGACACGGCGCAGTTTCTCCGCATCTCCCTGCCCGAGAGAGTAACTTATATAGCGCACTATGGCCTGGGTGACGGAGGCGCTCACGAGGGTGAACAGGGTCACGAGACCTCCCACGGCATTATAGACTCCGTAGTCCTCGACGCCCAGCTCCCTGAGCACCACCCTGGAGGTGAAGAGGCCTATGAGCAGCAGAAGAAACATCCTGCCGTAGAGCAGGACGGTGTTCCGCGCTATTCTCCTGCTCTCGGGAGATATGCCTCTTTGCTCGTCCATACTTGCAAAAATAGCATTATTTCCTCTTACGGAGCTTCGTCGCTGCAGAAAAGACTCTCAGCGTATGGAGAATTCGCAGCCGCAGTAGAGCTGATTGTAGAATTCATATTCCTTCAGGAGTTCCTGACGCCGCTGCTGCAGACCGTCCTTGCGCCAGTTGCGGTCCCACCAGACCGGCGCCGTCACTGCCTCCGTTTCGGCCGCGGCGGTCCTGCAGGCCCACTCCCCTGCCGCGTTTATCTGTTCCAGGCTCTTCCAGCGGGAGGAGGCGAGGGTGGTGGTGACTACGCGTATGCCGTGGTCCCGGGCGTAGCGGGCGGCGCTCAGCAGACGGTAGCGGAAGCACTGCAGGCAGCGGGCTCCCCTCTCCGGCTCCCCTTCCAGGCCACGCACTCCCTCCAGCCAGGCGCTGTGGTCGTAGTCGGCATTGACGATTTCGAGTCCCTTTGCGGCGGCGAAACGGCTGCACTCCTCTTTGCGGTGCATATATTCCTCCTCAGGATATATATTCGGATTGAAGTAATATATGACTGGAGTTATGCCGCTGTGCAGCAGGCATTCGACTATTGCGGACGAGCAGGGGGCACAGCAGCTGTGCAATAAAATCCGAGACTCCCCGAAGGGAGCCTCGACTGTAAGTATGTTCTTCTTTTCTTCCATTAAAGTATGTGCCAGGCGACGGTCACTCCTGCCATTACTATGCTCACCATACTCATAAGCTTGATGAGGATGTTCAGGGACGGGCCGGAGGTGTCCTTGAAAGGATCGCCGACGGTGTCGCCCACAACGGTGGCGTGGTGGCTGTCGGAATTCTTGCCGCCGAAATTGCCTTCCTCGACGTATTTCTTGGCGTTGTCCCAGGCGCCGCCGGAATTGGCCATGAAGATTGCGAGCACGAAGCCCGCTCCGAGGCCTCCGATGAGCAGACCCATAACGCCTGCAACGCCGAGGAGTATGCCGGTCACGATAGGAACTATTATGGCGATGAGGGACGGGAATATCATCTCCTGCTGTGCGGCCTTGGTGGAGATTTCCACGCAGCGCTTGTAGTCAGGGGTGCCTTCACCGGTGAGTATGCCTTTGATTTCGCGGAACTGGCGGCGCACTTCGATTACCATTTTGCCTGCGGCGCGTCCCACTGCGTTCATGGTAAGTCCGCAGAAGAGGAAGGACATCATCGCTCCGATGAAGACGCCGGCGAGCACGCTAGGGTTCATCAGACTGACATTGAAGTGGCAGAGCACGTCCGGGATGGTGGCCATTGCGGCATCCACCTTTCCGGCGACGCCGTTGAGAACCTCACCGGCGTTTGCCAGCGCTATCTTGATTTCTTCTATGTAGGAAGCCAGCAGGGCGAGGGCGGTGAGAGCGGCGGAGCCTATGGCAAAGCCCTTGCCTGTGGCGGCGGTGGTGTTGCCCAGGGCATCCAGCACATCGGTGCGCTCACGTACCTGCGGTTCGAGTTCGGACATCTGGGCGTTTCCGCCGGCATTGTCGGCTATAGGCCCGTAGGCGTCGGTGGCCAGGGTGATGCCGAGGGTGGAGAGCATTCCGACGGCGGCTATTGCCACTCCGTAGAGGCCCTTGGAGAGATTGGCGGCGTCCATCATTCCCTTCACGTCAAATCCTATGGCGCAGAGGTAGGCGAGGACTATGGCGCAGACTATGGCTATGACAGGCAGGGCTGTGGAGAGCATTCCAAGGCCCACGCCGTTGATGATTACGGTCGCAGGACCGGTCTGTGCGGCCTCGGCCAGCTTCTGGGTCGGCTTGTAGGAGTGGGAGGTGTAGTACTCGGTGCCCTTGCCTATCACTACTCCAGCGAGCAGTCCGGCTACCACGGAGAGTGAGAAGTGCCACCAGTCGGCGGTTTCGGTGCCGAAGACGAGGGCGAGCACTCCGAAGCTGGCGGCAGCGCTGAGCACGGCGGCGAGGTTGGTGCCCACGCTCATAGACTTGAGCAGCTGGGCCATTCCGGCACCCTCGCGTGTGCGTACGGTGAAGATGCTCAGCACAGAAAGGACGACGCCTATTGCCGCGATGAGCATAGGGGCCGCGATGGCGCGGAGCTGCATTTCCGGACCGAGGGCAAAGAAAGCGGAGGCGCCGAGGGCCATAGTCGAAAGTATGGAGCCGCAATAGGATTCATAGAGGTCGGCACCCATTCCTGCGACGTCACCCACGTTGTCACCCACGTTGTCGGCGATGGTGGCCGGATTGCGAGGGTCGTCCTCAGGGAGATCCGTCTCGACCTTTCCCACGAGGTCGGCACCCACGTCGGCCGCCTTGGTGTAGATTCCGCCGCCCACGCGGGCGAAGAGAGCCTGGGTGGATGCACCCATGCCGAAGGTGAGCATGGTGGTAGTGATGACCACGAGCTTCTGGGCTTCAGAGGCTTCTACGACAAAATGATTGAGAATAATGTACCAGAGCGCAATGTCAAGCAGGCCAAGGCCCACGACGGTGAGACCCATTACGGCACCGGAACGGAAAGCGACCTTAAGGCCGGAGTTGAGGGACTTGCGCGCGGCGGCAGCTGTCCTGCCGGAGGCGAAGGTGGCGGTCTTCATTCCTATGAAACCGGCCAGCCCGGAGAAGAATCCTCCGGTAAGGAAGGCAAATGGAACCCAGCTGTTCTGGACATGGAAAACATAGGCAAGCACTGCGAAGAGCACAGCAAGCACCACGAAGACAATGCTTACGATCTTGTACTGCTGTTTGAGATAGGCCATTGCGCCTTCGCGCACGAATTGCGCTATCTGACGCATTGTAGGAGTTCCTTCATCCTGTTTTTTCATCTGGGCATAGAAAATGCCTGCGAAACTCAGAGCGATGATTGATGCGCCCAGGACATAATAGGGCACTAGATGGAAATTCATCTTAAGTTAGATTAGTGTTAAGTTAAAATGTGACCCTCCCGGCAGGGAGGAAGACAAAGTTAATAAAAAAGGGCCGCAAAGCAAACTTTACGGCCCTTAATCGATAAATTTCCCTTATTTATTGTAGCGTATTGCGAAATAGGACAATGCGCTTGCGTGCTCTGCAGCAAGAGCGGTTTCCTTGGAGGACTCCTTCAGTACGGAGTTGGCGTATTCGGAGCCGTCCGAGCAGACGTCGCTTACCGGACGCAGGCGCACATATACCTCTGCCTTGCCGAGCATCTCGAGAGGCAGGTCGAAATTGATGCTCTTGAAAGCCACGATGGAAGAGTAGAGGGTGTTGGACCATACGGAAACGTCCGGAATGGTGTACTCGCCTATCCTGTTCCAGAGCTTGTCGTCCGCAGCCGCCTGGGAATCGGTCTCAGCCCACTCGGCAATCCAGTAGCGCGGAGAATACCAGGTCTGCTGGGTGTTGAGCACGCTGATCTGCATTGAGAGATGGTTGGTGGCTATGCCCTCGGTGGAGAACTTCACCAGCCAGGCATAAGGGCGCTGCGTCTCGTCGTTCCACCAGAAGTGGCTTGCGAATGCACTGAAGGCGGAACCATAGACATTGCCCTTTCCGCACATCGAAGTGCTCTGGTTGTTGATTCCGCCGGCGCCTCTTTTGCTGTTGTTCACGGCGTCCTTGCTGGTCGCGTTAGGACCGCACCACTCCACGGTTCCGTCAGGATTGTTGCTGACGAGGGAGGACATTACAGGATTGTAGTGCTCCTTTGCTGGATCCAGCACCACGCCTATGCCGTTGCGGTTGCCCCAGTTGTCGCCGAAGATATAATTGGCGCTGTTGCCGATAGGGCCGAGGTAATCATAGGTACCGGCACCCCAGAAGTGCTGCTTGTAGGTGGCCATGGTGTAGTCCAGGGCCGGATCGCCGGTGTATTTCTCCTGATAGGTGTGGGTGAGCCAGCCGTTCTCCCCATAGGTAGGGAGCGCCACCTCGTTCTCGGTGTCCGGATTCCAGAAACGGTATTCGGTGAGGAGGGCGGAGAAGCTGTCTTCCACGCTGTCGTTCATCTGACCCCAGACGTCCTCCTTGCACTGGTGACGTATCTGGTAACGGCCTATGTTTCCGAGGGTCGGGTCGAATTCAATGTCGGCCGGGTCGGCACCGTCCTTCCACTCGAAACGGGAGAAACGCTCGTGAACTATGACACCGGAAATCTTGCCGGAGCCGTAAGGCAGACGCGTGCCGTCGCTGCGGTAAACGCAGACGGTGTTGGTGTACATATACATTGAGTTGCCGTTGATGTCACGCACAAGCAGCGGATACTTGCTTATGCGGCTGGCACCCGTGCCGATGCTGTAACCTTCGTTCACCGGGCAGATGGAGCCTTTGCGTACAGGGAGCTCGCAGTCCTTGATGGTTACATAGGTATATATGTCCTGGTCGCTGAGCTCGTTCATATATTTTTCCTTTACAGGGATATCTGACTTCGAGCCGGCCACCTGGGAGACAACCATATTCTTGGTGAAGCCTCCGATCTCGTAGCGTTCCGGTTCCTCGAGCATATTGATGGTCGCGCCGTGGAGGAGTATCTGCACCCTGTCGAACTGCTTGAGATTGTTGTCGTCTTCGCTCTGCGCAATGACGGCTATGCCTTCGGAGGCGTCAGGGCTCTGTATGTATATGGTGCGCTTCGAGCCGCTGTAGTCGATTACGGAGGTAGTGGTCTGCTCGTTCTCTCCGGCATTGCCGCTTTCCGTGTTGCTGACTACCACACCGTCGAGTATTACATAGTCCTCGATAGGCTTGCCGGTGGAATAGTTGTCCTTGAGCGCCTTGAAGCTCATCACCTCTCCGAGGCCCTCTTCCGAGTTTCTCTGGACGAAGTTCACGAGAATGGCGACACTGTCGCCCCAGCCGTCAGTGAAGCTGAAGGACACCGAGGCCGTACGCGGCCGGACCGGCTCCGGATTTGCCACGGTCTCGAAACGGAGGGTGCAGCTGTTGCCGCCGTAAGGGTCCGGGTCGATGACTGCTGCGCTTATCCACTCGCCTGAGGCCTCGTCGGTATAGGCGATGTTCACGTCCATATATTCAAAAGGAATATTGCTCTTTACGGGCACCTCGGTGACGCCGCCCTTACCGGCTGCGATCACCGAACTGTTCTGAAGGCTGAGTTCGGCCTCGATCAGTCCCTTCTGTTTGATATATATGGTGTCCCTGCGCTCGTCCACGTCGCTGCACAGCACGAGGCCGGCCATACGCTTGAACTCCTCGTTGAAAGTGTATTCCACATACAGGGTGTCGTCCCCGTTGCCCTCCCATTTGTCAAGGGCTATCCATTCCTGACCTTCCGCAACGTTCTCGACGTGGTATGCGCCGTTGGAATAGACAGGAATCGCCACGTCGCCGGCGAGAGACTCGACTATGAACTCCTTGGTCGGAGCGCCGAGCTCTACCAGAGGAATCTTTGCGGCATCATCCAGGGAGCAGGACTGGGCAAAGAGTCCGGCCATTGCCATCAGGGCCGCAGAGCCGTATTTCAGTATATTTTTCATTGCTTGTCTTTTTTAGTTGTATCGAACGGTAATGGTTCCTATCCTTATTTCGGTCTGCTTGTCGGTGAGCGTACCCTTTTCGATTCCGAGGAAGTTGAGATAAGAGTCGTCGGAAACCGCCTTCGGAGCCGGGTTGATATCGGTCACCTTGTCGGCCACCTGCAGGCGGAGCACGACATTGTCACGGCCGAAGCAGTCTGCAGGCAGTCTGCGCAGATGGTCCTTGAAGCCCGGACAGGAGTCCTGAGATGTGGTGGTCCACCAGGTGATGGAGCGGTTCTTGATTATCTCGCAGTCCGGAACGTCCTTGAAGCTGGCGCCGCCGTCCACGGAATAGAGCAGTTTCCAGTGTGCAGGGGAATCCAGAGTGGTGTTGCCCATTGCACCGTGGTTCCACACTATTCCGAACACGAGATTGTTTCCGCTGATGCCGGCAGTGGAGAAACTGATGTCGAAGTAACGGCCCGTATCGTTGCCGAAATCCCACCAGCTGTTGGTGAGCTTGATGCCGCCGTTGGCTACAAGACCCTTCTGGTTGGATGTCATTCCGCCGTTGCCGCCATCACCGCTGCGTCCGTTGTAGGTATTGTTGAAGTCAGAAGCCGCCGCTACTGTGGCGGAATAGACGTTCATGCTGCCGTTGCCTATTTCCGGCAAGATGTCCGCCTTGCGGTTGTTCCAGTTCCATTCCACTATGGTGTTGCTGAATGCCGGGTCGTTGAATGCCAGGTCATCAGGGGTCATATAGCGGAGCTGGTAACGGCCCAGGTCACCGTAACGGAAAGAAGGCTGTTCCTCGTGCACCACAATGGCCTTGAAGGTACCGGAGCCCTGAGGCAGCAGAGTGTTGAACGCAAGGTCTTTCGGACCGCGTCTCCAGGTGCAGGCCGCATTGGTCAGCATATATGCGGCATTACCGTTGATATCCGTGCAGAGCAGAGGCGCCACATCCCAGCGCGGAGCCTTATCGGTGCCGGAATAAGGGTTGACTTCGTCCTTGAGGGAATAGCCGTCCGTGGCGTTGGCGTAGGCGCCGTCCTTGCAGAACACCTCCATATCAGGGATGTTGACATAAGTGTAGATGTCATCGTCACACAGCTCTGAAAGCGACTTGGCTTTGACTGCTACCGAAGTCATATCACCTGCCTGAGTCTCTATCACATTGTCTGCGGTGATTCCGGAGAGCTCATAGCGCACAGGGTCGGAAACGCGGGTGAGGGTAAGTCCCTGGACAAGCAGGCGGAGCTTGCTGAAGCGAGGTATCGCCGCTGCCTCACTGTCGTTGAAGACAAGCTTGATTCCATAGCGGCCGTCCTTCGTCTGCATGTAGGCTACGCGATAGTTGTAGTTGCGGTCGAACATGAACTGACCTGTCTGAGGGGAGGATACGATATTAGGGCTGGTGCAGTCGCTGACGACGTATCCGTCCATATACACGAAGTCATCGATCACCTTGCTGCCGTCGGAGGAGAGCATTCCACGCAGATTCTCCATCGTCAGCTCGAGAGGGTAAGCGACCTGAGTGAGCCGTACGATTGCCTCTACCTTGTTGCCAAGGGCATCAGTGAAGGAAATCCGTATGTCCGTGCTGCGGACATCAGTGCCGTCGTTGCGGCTGACTTTCAGAACCAGGCCTTCACTGGTGAGCCTGATGCCGCTGACCCAGTCGGCTTCACATTCGAAGACAATCTGGTCGTTGTAAGGCCATATATTATTGGAGAGGGTGGCAAAAAGGACTTCGCCCGCAATGCCCTCGACCTCCTCCGCGGCAGATGCGAATACTAGCTCCGGATCGCCGGTGGTCTGGGTCACCACAAGGGTGGCGTTCACAGGTATGCCGTCGCTCTGTGCCGGGTCGAAGACCTCGAATCTGATATAGGCCACTCTCGGGAGCTCGCCCTTGTTTTCACTTACCTTGAAGCTTACGGCCTTCTTTTCTACCTTGACATCGGATATCCACTTCTCGAAATCTGCAACAGGCTCTTCATCCCCGTCCGCCAGTTCTTCTGCGTAGGTGACGGTGGAGCGTATGCTCTCCAGACCGTATTTCAGATTGGAAGAGAAGCTTTTGCGGACCGTGGCCTCGCTGCGCAGGAGGGTGAGGGAGGAGTTGTCGAAAAGGAAAGACGCCTCGGTGATAAGGCCCTTCTGGGTCATCATCACGGTGTCCCTGACTGCGCCGCTGGTGAAGACTATGCCCACCTGACGGGACACGGAGTAGTTGGCCGAGTAGCTGAACACCACGTCGTTGATGCCTTCTCCGGAGGTCTGGTCAAGAGACGCCCATTTCACCGGTTCGGTAAAGCTGGCCGTCCAAGGGCCGTTGGAATAGACCATCACGTGGGTGGAACCCGCCTTTTCGGAAAGGGTCACCGCACGGGATGACACGGCGAGGGGCCTGTCGAACTCGAAAGGCTTGTCGCAAGCCTGCACAAGAAGCAGGAAGGCGAGCGCCGCAAGGCTGGAAAGTATATTCTTTAATTTCATATTGTTACAATTTTAGAGTCCGCAGGCATTATATGCCTTGTTGTCAAGCGCATACTTGGAGTAAACGACTTCCTTGTCCGGGATAGGATAGTATTCGTGGCAAGGCTTGAGATTGTCGGTACGGGCCTGATAGTCCGTGGATTCGCTGAGAACCTGGTAGAAAGTGCCCCAGCGTACGAGATCGTATTTGCGCTGGAACTCGCCGAAGAGCTCGCGGGAACGCTCGTTCCTGATTTCGTCCTGAAGACGGATGTGGGTGCGGTAGGTGTAGTCACCTATGCCGGCACGGTTGCGGGTCTTGTTCAGATAGACAAGCGCTTCCTCATCCCGGTCCAGTTCGTTGAGACATTCGGCAGCCATCAGTATGGCATCCGCATAACGGAAGACCTTGTAGTTGTTGCCGTCCGAAGTTCCCTGCATATCCGGGCACCAGAACTTAGGGCCCATCCAAGGACGGGTGTTGACGCTGAGGAATTCATGTCCGTCATATCCCCAGGCCATGTTGTAGTCCTTGCGTATGTCCTTGCTCTTCTTCGACTGGAGACCCTGGCAGAAGACGACGCACGGACGGGCTGCGGCCCAGGTGGTGCACTGGTTTCCGAGTTCCGGAATCTCGACGCCGTCGAAAGTGGTTATGCCGTTGACGGTCTTTCTGGTAGGAGTGCAGACGCAGGCTACGTTCGAGGTGTAAACCAGACCGCCCTGGGTGTATGTGTGCTGGATTTCGAATATGGACTCAGGGGTGTTCCTGTTGCGGAACATCACGTTCTCCGCGTAGTCGTACTGGGAGAAGTCGCCATAGATGTCCTCGATGTGGGCTATGGCTTCGAGGGCTTTCTCCCACTCCTTGTTCCACATTGCGAGCTTGGCCACGAGCATCCAGCCGCAGGCGGCTCCGAGACGATGGCCCTCGTTGTCGCTGGTGCGGGTCTGCTTTGCCTGCGGGATTATCCCGAGCAGGTCTTCTATGACCTTGTCACGCGTTTCCACGGCACTCATCCTCGGAAGGGCCGCAATGCGGAGCAGGGTTTCCTGATCCTTGACATCGTCGAAGTAGAATGGCACGTCGCCGAAGAAACAGGTAAGGTGCCAGTAGAAGAGGGCACGCAGGACCTTTGCCTCGCAGAGCAGTTCGGTGCGGTCCTCGTCGCTCAGGCCTTCGGAGGCCTCGATGCCGGCTATGGCATAGTTGCAGCGCTGGACACCGAGATAGCCCTGGGTCCACATCGTCTGGCCGAAGCGCGGCACGGCAGGAGAGATGTCAAGCTGGGCGTCACGGGTGCCGGACGGACAGTACATCACGTCCGATACGCATTCCACGGCGAGGAAATAGGTGTAGTTGTAAATCGATTTGATAGGTATGTAGCAGCTGTTGACCACGGACTGGCATTCGGCCTTGTTCCTGAAGAAGTTTTCAGGAGTGGAGATGGCCGAGGTGTCCTCCTTGAGGGAGCAGGCCTGGAAAGGCAGGACAAGAGCTGCGGCAAGTGCCAGGTATATATTTTTCATTTTCATATTTCTGTCCTCCTTAGTATCTGATCTGTATGCTGAACATTATCGTACGGGCCTTCGGATAGGCGCCTATGTCGAGACGGCGCAGGGTGGAGGAGGTTCCCGAACTGTTGACGTCGGGATCGAAGCCGTTGTAGTTCTTCCAGAGATAGAGGTTCTCGCCGGACACCGTGAAGGTGATGTCCTTGAGAGGGCAGCGGTACTTCTGGAGATCGAGAGTGTAGCCGAGACTGACGTTCTTGAGACGGATGTAGGATGCATCGTGAATCATGAAGTCGCTGGCCAGGGCGGCGTCGGTCTTTCCGCCTGCACGCGGGATGTCGGATTCCGGATTCCTGGTCGGGTGCCATGCATCCAGCATATAGCGGTACTGGTTGGTGAAGATGGAACCGGCCATATAGAATTCGGAGTAGTTGTAGATCTTGCCGCCGAGGGAGTAGTTGAAGAATATGCCAAGACGGAAGCCCTTCCAGTAGAAGTTGTTCTGCAGACCGCCGTAGAGCACAGGGTCGGAATTGCCCTGATAGACGAGGTCCTTCTGGTCAAGGGTGCCGTCGTGGTTGATGTCGTAGTAGCGCGGACCGCCGAGAGTGTTGGAAGTGGCTGCGTAAGTCTTGGTGACCTTGTTGCGCTCGACCTCTTCGGTGCTCTTCCAGGTGCCGCCGTACTTGAAGCCCCAGAGGGAGTTCAGAGGGTAGCCGTTGACGTAGCCGTACATCATATAGGAGTTGTTGCCCGGAGAGGAATAGGCCACCACGAAGTCGTCCTGACCTATGTCAAGCACCTTCTGCTCATTGTGGGAGATGGTGAAGGCGGTGGACCACTGGAAGTTCCTGCGGTTGATGTTCACACTCTCGATGGACAGCTCTATGCCCTTGTTGCTGGTGGTACCCTTGTTGGCCAGGTAGGTCGAGTAGCCGGTGTTGGTCGGCACCTGTACGTTCAGGAGCAGGTCCTTGGTCTTGGAATAGTAAAGCTCGGCCGTGATGTTGAGACGGTTCTTGAACATCGACCAGTCGATGGCGAGGTTGTAGAGGGTGGTCTTCTCCCACTTGAGGTCCGGAGAGTCAAGGCGGCTGCGGTAGGTTGCCACAGGCTGTGAGCCGTCGAAGAGATATCCTCCGGTGGTGGTGGAGTTCACTGCCAGGGAGCGGTAGGCGGAGATTGCGTCGTTACCGGTGATACCGTAGCTGGCCCTGACCGAGAGGTCGTCTATCCACTTCACGTTCTTCATGAACGGCTCGTTGGCCACGTTCCATCTGAGGGCTGCGGATGGGAAGAAGGCCCACTTGTTGTTCTCGGCGAAGTTGGAGGCGCCATCACCGCGGACCGTCGCAGTCAGGTAGTAGCGCGATTTCCAGTTGTAGTCCAGACGGGCGAAAACAGAGTTCTTGGTCTTCTTCGAATAGCCGGTGGAAGCCGAATAGGTCTCCTTGTCAAGCACGGCGTTCATATTGTTCCACATCACGGCGTCGTCGGTGTAACCCTTGCCGGAGAGTGTGAAGTCGTGGGAGAGGAAGGAGTAGGCGGAGTAACCGAGCATAGGCACGAGTGTGTGTCCGTTCTTCTTGAAGTTGTAGCGTACCGTGGTCTCGGATGAGAGCGAATGCTCGTCCCATTCGGCCCTGTAGGCCTCACCACCTTCGTTCTCAGCCTTTGCAGGCAGGGTTCCCGGATAGTAGCGGTAGGTGTGCCTCTGGTAGAGATAGTAGGAGAAAGTGCTCTTGATCACGAAGTTCTTGAACGGAGTCACGTCCACGGAGAAAGAGTGGTTGGTGGAGTGGCGCTCGAGATAATAGGTGTTGTTCTTTATAAGGGCTATAGGGTTGTTGATCTTCTGGCCGCCGTTGTAGAGCGGGTTGAAGGAATCGGTAGGCTTGATGAACGGGTTGAGGTACATTGCTGAGTTGTACCAGGCCGTTCCGCCTATGGAAGCCTTTGCCTGGTCGTTGTGACGCCAGGTGTAGGAACCACTGTAGGAGGCCTTGAGCCATTTGAAGAGCTGACGTTCGAACTTCACACGGCCGGTGAAGCGTTTTTGGCCGGAATCCTGAATGATACCGTCTGCATCATTGTAGGAGAAGGATGTGTAGTAGTTGCCCTTGTCGCTCGCTCCGGAAATGGTGAGAGCGTAGTTCTGGTAGAGGGCCGTGCGGGTGATGGCATCGATCCAGTCGGTACCCGTTCTGGAGAGCGGATCCGCATAGATGGACTCGGAAAGCGGGGTATCCCAGCCGGCCTTGTCCGGGTTGTTGGCATCGGAACCGAAGGCGGCCAGGTCATTGCGGTACATCGCGAACTCGGCTGCATTCATTATGTCGAGCTTGCGCGGAAGCTGGGAGAAACCCACGTCGGCCTTGAAGCTTACGTTGGTCTTGCCCTTGTTTCCGGTACCGGCCTTCGTAGTGACTATGATGACGCCGTTGGCGCCCCTTGAACCGTAAATTGCGGTGGAGGAAGCGTCCTTGAGCACGGAGATGGATGCGATATCGTCCGAGTTGAGGTCATTGAGGTCGTGGATTGCGTCCATTATGCCGTCCACTACTATGAGCGGCTCGTTGGATGCCGTGATGGAGCGGGAGCCACGGATACGTATGGTCGTGGTCGCGCCCGGCTCACCTGATGTGGACATAATGTCGGCACCGGCGATACGGCCCTGGAGAGCGTTGTCCACAGAGAACTGAGGTGCGCTCTTGAGGTCGTTCATCTTCACGTTGGTGACGGAACCGGTGAGGTCCTGTTTCTTGACGGTACCGTAACCGATGACCACGGTCTCTTCAAGCATATTCTCGTCTTCCGCAAGGGTGAAGTCGATTACCTTTTTGCTTCCCACCTTGGCGCTCTGGCTGACATAACCCAGGTACTGGACCTCGATCACGTCCTCCGGACCCGCCTTGATGGAGTACTTTCCGGAAGCATCGGCCATGGTGCCGGTCTTGCCTCCCTTGCCTGTTGCTATTATTGTCGCCCCGGCCATAGGGTTGCCGCTCTGGTCGAGAACCGTACCGCTGACTGTCCCGGACGCCGTCTGCGCCTGCGCTTCCGCAAATGGAGGCACGAGCAGCATCAGTACGGCCGCCGCTGTCGAAAGGAAAGCGGAGACAGACTTTATATTTATGGATAATTTCTTCATTTTTCAGTGGGTTCTAAGTTCTACTCTATTGGATTCTCCTCTTCTTTTGTCGAACTGAGGCCGAGTATCCTGTCCACACCGCTGCCGCCGTTTTCGCTGAAGTAATCCTCGTCGGTTCCCTCGACAAGGCGGCGGATATACACATTGGATACATATACGCGGCTGTTGGTCTGAGACTGCTCTTCAAGACTGCCGGAAGTGATGCGTATCTGGGTGTTGGCTGAGATAGGATAACGGGCTGAGCTCTGGATGAAGAGCATGAATTCGGCGTCATTCCACATATTTGCCGGGAAATCGGGATCGCTGCTGTCCAGGTGTGGGACTTCAAGCTCCATTGACCTGGACTCCTGTTCCGGATCATCCCTGAAGATGCCTCCGCCGAGTATGTCCACTTTTATTCTGTTGTTGTCCGAAACGCGTCCGTCGGCATAGGCCACTGCTCTGAAGGAAACCATAAGGAGCGAGTCGGAACGCATGGCGTCCACATAAGGGGTTACGATGCAGCCTCCGTGTCCCTTGCTGTCGCCGAGCATCAGATGGCCGTTGCGTCCATAAACGTAGGAGACACCATCGAAACTGTTCTCTGTCAGGAAATATCCCTTCTGAGCCGCAGACCATCCGGAATATATCCTCTCTCCGTCAGTGAAGTAAGGATTGACGACGCCGTAGGTGAAGTTGGCGCAATTGTTTGAGAAACGGGCTGTCGAGCCCTGGAAAATGGTGATGAAAGATCCCAGATTACGTTCCGGGGCTGAAATCAGCAACATTCCGCTGCGCCTGGTGTAGTAGGCGTAAGAGGAACGCGGATTCACGCTCAGAGTCACGGAGTAAAGACCGGAAGACACTTCCTCCACGGCTTTTACGGAAGCCCATGGAGAACTGTCCTCGTCCTGCCATTCGATTTGCAGTTCCTCAAGAGGGACATTGGTCTTAAGATAGAACTTGTGGTCGCCTCCGCGGACGCCGACACAGAAAGTCGTTGCGGCTTCCTCTTCGCTGTCAGCAGATGCATAGACCTCAAGATACTCGTCCCTCGGTCCGTTGGGGTCGTCCTTGAGACAGGACACTCCCGACAGGCAGGCCGACGCCAGCAGCAGGGATGCTGCCAGGAATCTGCCCGGACGAGCCAGAATCAATTGGTTTTGTTTCATAAGCGTAATTATGTTTGGATTGATAAGGTGTCAGAACTGAAGGTCCACCATGACAGGGCGGTGGTCTGAAGGATAGTAGAAACCTGTAGTGCCCGCCTTGTAGGCAAGCGTCCAGATGTCCATTACGGTGCAGGCGCTCTTCACGTCCCTGTAGAGGGAAGGACTCATATACACATAGTCTATGCGGGAATTGCCCTGGGTGGAAGAGATGAAATGCCCTTTGTATCCTTCCGCAATGACATCCACATAGTCGGTGTTTTCGAGAATCTCGTCCTGGGTTATCAGGGCGGTGGAGGCTTCGTCGAGGTTGTAGAACCAGTTGTCGATACGGGAACGGGAGTTGAAGTCTCCGGCAAAGATCCAGTCGGCCTGCGCGGAATACTCGGATGAGTTCCTGGTGTTGGCGATCACATAGCGCATCTCATGCTGACGCTGGTAGTCGCCCTCGTGGTTGGCACTGCTGGCTTCGCGGTCCGCCGTTTTTACCCCATAACCGTAAGACTGGGGCCAGGTGTGGAGGGTTGCCACATATATCTCCCTGCCTCGCACACTTATGCTGTGCAGGCCGGCGCCGTGGGCAACAGGCTTGCCGCTCACGTCGGTATCGGTAATCTTCTTCAGCGTGGTGATCGGATATCTGGATGTCACCACCTGAGGGAAGTTGTCACGGAATCCGCCTATGGCCGTGTAGCTGTGACCGTAGCGGGCTGCAAGCGCAGGCCAGCCGTCCGGCAGGAAGCGTTCCGCAGCCGGCGCGGAAACGGTGGTGCCGTCCTTGTATATGGAAGAAGCCTCACACCATATACATATATCCGGATCGTATTTCTTCACGAATTTCACGAAGTCGTCATAGTTGTTGGCCTGGTCGGCCCACATTCCGTTCTGTATGTTCCAGCTGAGCACCCTCAGAGTGCCTCTTTCCGGCACGGAGGTCCTCACCAGTCTTATGTTGTCCAGGCAGAAGCCGTGATTTCCGCTATAGGAGGAGGCGCTGGTAACATAGAGCGAACTGCCGCTGGTAACGCCGTCCACGTCCACCTCTATATGGTCCCAGGTCTTGGCAGCCGAATGGGAGCCCGCCTTGGTGAGGTACTCCACCGGGATGATGACATGGGAGAGGTTCGCCTTGTAAACCGCGTCGAATTCCGCACGGCTGAGGTCCAGGGCCTGGCCGTTGACGCGGCAGCCTCTGATGATACCGCCCTCTTCTATCACAATCTCGAGCTTGTCGTCGAAGTCGGCCTTGAGGCAGACGTCGAAACTGTAGCGGCCGTTGACACTTGTGCCGATGAAAGAAGACTTGCCCGTCTTGACTATGCCCCTGGTCGTGGCGGCTCCGCCGACCTCTATATAACCCGGACGTTCCTGGCAGCGGAAAAGATTTATGAAGTCGGCAATGCTCCTGGACTTCACCCAGGATTCGCTCAGCTGATGCGAGCTGGCCACGGTGCGGCGCAGGGCTGAGGTGCTGTTGCACTCATCCCAGGTGTTCGACTGGACATATCCGGTGCCGGGGCTGTCGAAACTGACCGGAGAGAAGGATTCCTCATAGCCGCTGAGATCCGTGGAGGAGTCGATGGTGACTTCGTCCGGTACGGCTGCGAATCCGGGTACGGCTTCTCCTCCCACATAGTCTCCGCCCCACACGAAGTTGTCGAAGCCCTCGTAGTAGAGGAGATCCTCCTGAGGTTCATATTTCTTATTTATGCTGAGCAGCTCGCCGGGACCGAGGGTCACAGGTTCGGTCGTGAACTCTATCATACGATGACTGGAGTCACAGACGCGTATCTCGAATCCCTCGGGATAGACTCCCGGGCATACCATGATGCAGAAGTGCACCGGGCCTGCGCCGGCAAGGGCCGTCCCGCCGTTCTCCGCAGTGCAGTTGAGATTGGCGAAGGCCAGGCCCCTGGACATGTGGAAGCTCATTTCCGAAGGCTTGAAGGAAACGAGTCCGGCCATCATGGCTTCTCTGCGGTTCCTCACGTTCACAGAGGTTATCACGGCATCTCCTTCGAGAGCCAGGTCTATCATTGCAAAGGCGTCTTTGAAGATCAGTCTGTTTCCCGTCTCCATGGAATAGGCCGCATAGAGCGGGAAGTCGGGAAGATCGGCATCCGTGATGCCCCGGAACTGGCTGTAAGGGAGCTTCACGTTCTGGATAGCTGAGCCCTCGTACCATTTGGACGAAAGACTGTTGGTCCAGACGGCTACGTACTCTCCGGAGAGCGAAGCCTCAACGGTAATACTCTGACTTCCGTCCGCCTCCTTTACCGGAGTGTAATCCTTTCCGTTCACGTTGATTTTTGTCAGACGGCTCTTCACGCCGGCCGCAGCTCGCGGACCGTCTTCCACCTCGCTGACGAAGAACTTGACCTTTCCATCCACTATTTCAATATCCGGAATTTCATCCTCCTTGCCTTCGGAAGCATTGGAATTGAGATCCTCGCAGGAGATCGCCGTCAAAGCGAGAAAACATAGTCCGAACCTGAAAAAATGTATAAAATCCATGGCCGATGCTTTAAATTTGAGTTTACAAATATAACAAATGTTCCTTGTAATTCAAACGAGTCGTAAGTATATTTGCAACTCCGATTAATGAAAATTATGAAAGAAAAGCAAATCAGTGACATTCTCCACAGTTACGAGAAAATTCCTGCGGAAATCTGCCCGGACAGCTACTGCGCAAGCCGGCAGATTGCCGACATAATCAGTGAGCGGATCAACTCCGCCCATGGTCTCTTCAAGCTTGGCCTGAGCACTGGCAACACCCCCGTTTCCCTCTTCAGGGAACTGGCAGAGCGCTGCCGCAAGGGTCAGCTTTCTTTCAGGGACGTCGAGATTTTCAGTATCGACGAGTATTATCCGACTACGGCCGGTTCCCCTCAGAGCCGCAACGTCCGGCTGCACGAAGACTTCCTCAGTCACGTGGATGTCAGGCCCGAGAACGTGCACATTCCTGACGGAAGCGTGCCGAGCTCACAGCTCACGGACTACTGCGCCACTTTCGATGCTCTCGCAAGATCTCTCGACCTGCTCGTAATAGGCGTTGGAGAGCAGGGTCAGGTCGGCTTCAACGAGGCCGGCTCCTCCGACAAGAGCCGCACACGCGCCGTACTCCTGTCACACAAGTCACGCAAGAGGCAGGCCCGCAACTTCAACGGCAATCTGGCAGCCACGCCGGAGTCGGCCATAACTATGGGCATATCCACAATGCTGAGCGCAAAGGAGGTGATACTCATGGCCTGGGGCGAGGGCAAGGCTCAGGCAGTGAAGGACATAGTCGAAGGCGAAAGCAGCCCTATGTGTCCGGCCTCCCTGCTGCAGCGCCACGAAAATATATGCTTCTACACCGACACCGACGCTGCGGCACTGCTTACGCGCTGCACGGCTCCGTGGCTTGTGAGCAGCTGCGACTGGGAGAAGAAAATGATCCGCAAGGCTGTGATATGGCTGTGCGGACAGGTGGGAAAACCTATACTGAAACTCACTCACCAGGATTATCTGGACCACTCTCTGGGCGAGCTGCTCGAAGAGAAGGGACCGTATGACAAGATTAACATCGAGGTCTTCAATGACCTCCAGCATACCATCACCGGATGGCCGGGAGGCAAGCCGAATGCCGACGACAGCACCCGCCCCGTGGCTTCGCTTCCTTTCCCGAAGAGGGTTATAATATTCTCGCCCCATCCTGACGACGACGTGATTTCGATGGGCGGAACGTTCATACGCCTGGTCGAGCAGGGACACGACGTGCACGTGGCCTACCAGACCTCGGGCAATGTGGCCGTACACGATGACGTGGTGGTGCAGCATATCGACGCCGCGAGGGAACTCGGCTTCGGGGACCGCTGCTCCGAACTCCAGGAAATACTCGCCACGAAAGTCCCGGGAGAACCGGAACCGCGCCCTCTTCTGGACCTCAAGGGTGCCATCAGACGCAGCGAGGCAAGGGCCGCCGTACGCTCCTTCGGCCTCAATCCGGATACCAACGCCCACTTCCTCAACCTGCCGTTCTACGAGTCCGGCAGCATCAAGAAGAACAGCCGCAGCCAGCTGGACATAGACATAGTCAAGAAACTCCTCTGCGAGATAAGGCCTCACCAGATTTACGTGGCCGGCGACCTTGCCGACCCGCACGGAACCCATCGCGTCTGCACCGAGACCGTGTTCGAGGCTATAGAACAGCTGAAGAACGAGGCCTGGATGGCGGACTGCCACTGCTGGCTCTACCGCGGGGCCTGGATGGAATGGGAACTGGACAAGGTGGACATGGCTGTGCCGCTGAGCCCTGACGAGCTCATCAAGAAGCGCCACGCAATCTACCGTCACCTCTCACAGAAGGACATTATGCCTTTCCCTGGAGACGACCCGCGCGAGTTCTGGCAGAGGGCGGAGGAGCGCACCCAGAACACGGCCAGGCTCTATGATGCGCTGGGAATGGCCGAATATCAGGCAATCGAAGTATTTGTAAAACATTTCTGATACAATGAGACTCATTATTGAAAACAACTATGACGCCGGCTCAGTCTGGGCCGCAAAGCACATCGCAGAGGCCATCAGGGCCAAGGCAAAGGTTACCGAAGCTCCTTTCGTGCTCGGACTCGCCACAGGTTCCACCCCTATAGGCACCTACGAGGAACTCATCAAGATGTATGACGCCGGGGAGATTTCCTTCAAGAACGTCATCACCTTCAACATGGACGAGTATGTGGGACTTCCGGTAGAGCATCCGGAGAGCTATCACTCCTTTATGTACCGCTACTTCTTCGACCATGTCGATGTACCGGCAGAAAACATCAACATTCTCGACGGCAATGCCAAGGACCTCCAGAAGGAGTGCGACGACTATGAGAAGAAGATCCTGGCCGCCGGCGGCATCGACCTCTTCCTGGGCGGAGTCGGCGAGGACGGCCATCTCGCTTTCAATGAGCCTTTCTCCTCCCTCCAGTCACGCACAAGGGTGATGGACCTCACCTACGACACCCTGCTGGTGAACTCCCGCTTCTTCGACAATGACGTGAACAAGGTGCCTAAGCAGGCAATGTCTGTCGGAGTGGCCACCGTCACCGATGCACGCGAGGTGCTCGTGCTCGCCTTCGGCCACAAGAAGGCACGCGCCCTCCAGATGGCAGTGGAAGGCCCTCTGAGCCACACCTGCACCCTCTCCTCCCTCCAGAATCACCCTAACGGCGTGATTGTCTGCGACGAACTGGCAGCCGGCGAACTCAAGGTCAACACCTACCGCTACTTCAAGGATATAGAGAAAGAGAATCTCTAGACCTCTTTTACGGAGACAAAAAAAGGGAAGGCTCAATGCCTTCCCTTTTTTTCAAGATATCCTATCAGCAGCTCCGGCCGGTCCGTCTGTATCATCGAGACCCCTTTCTCCAGGTACTGGTCATAGACCTGGGCCGGGTCGTCGGCTATGTAGGCCGCGTCATCGTCGTTGCCCTCGCCGCCGCAGAGGGACGCCCAGATAGTGTTCACCCAGATTTTCGAGCCCTGGTCCAGAATCGTGCGGCATACCTCGTCGAAGAGGCCGTCGTCGTTGCTCTGCCAGCACACCTCGTAGGCCAGAGGCACCACTCCCCTCTCTATGTAGGAATCGAAGAGGGCCTTGCCCTTCGGCTTCTGTATGTCCACTATAGGCATATACATCATATTGTGCTCGTACCTGGCCTCGTGCGCGGCGACCACGTCTATGGCCTTCTTGCCCTTGATGAGTATCTGGTCGGTGACTCCGAGTCTTTCGCTGATCTCGAGCACCTGGTCGTAGTACTCGTAGCCCTGGTCCACGTTCACGCATATACGGTCCTTGCAGCAGCGCAGGGCCTGCTCGAGGGTAGGCATTTTCACCGTATCAATGGTGACGTTGTGGGCCCGGTTAAGCGAGAGCATCTGAATCTCGGCATAAGTGAGATCGCTTACCAGCGGGCTCTTGTCCGGCTGGTCCCTGAACACCTTTTTGAAGTTGGTGCAACGGAGCACGTCGCGGTCGTGGGAGAGTACCAGGACGGAGTCCTTGGTCATCTTGAGATCCAGTTCCATCACATCTGCGCCCATACGTATGATGGATTCTATGGCGCTGATGGAGTTCTCCGGGAAGTTGCGCCAGTCGCCACGGTGACAGATCACCACCACATATTCGGACTTGGGATTGTGGATCTGGTCCACAATCATCTCGGCGCGGTTAGCGTACTTCGGGCTTTCATTGCAGGCAAGGGCCGAAAGAAGGACCAGTGCCGGTAAAAGAATCAGTTTGGCTTTTTTCATATCATTGAAACATTAAATGTCATTAGTGATTATCAGCTATTTAAGCACAGGGTAATCCCCGGAAAGGTCCCAGATGCCTTCGTCCCAGGACAGGGTCCTGGCCAGCGAGCTGACCGTGTCCGTTGCGCCTGCAGCCTTTCCGTTGTAAGGACAAAGAAAGGTTTCTTCGCCCGGTTTGACAAGTGGTGCGTCAACGGAAGTGTCCGGAGTGTCGGTGAGGGTATTGTAGGCCTCGATGCTGTACATATTGAAATTGATGTCCGGACGGCGGTAGCACTGTTTGAGCTCGCAGACATAGTTGGTAAAACCTACCACGGCTCCAGAGCTGTAGTGGCTGGCCGGAGTCTCGGTGGCGGCTTTGGTGCTGGTGATGGACGGGTTCCAGGCGATGCAGCCGCTGACCTTTATGTCCCAGTCGGTGCTGAAGGTTCCGGTGCTATTCGGATTGGCGGCGTTGCAGGTACGCGCGGCTATGCCGCCGAGGTTATATACTCCCTCCAGAGTCATAAGACTGTAGCAGTTGCTTACCCTCGAGCCGGTACAGAGGTCGGACACTATGCCGCCGCAATAGGAAGCGCCACTGATGGAGCCATCGCTCCAGCAGTTGCTGATATACACTGCCGTGTCCTTTCCTGTGCCGCCACAGATGCCACCGAAGCCGTTGGCGCCGGAGCCCTTCAGTTCGCCGTTGAAGAAACAGCGATCGATACTGCTGGATGCATAGCACCTGCCGACTATGCCTCCCACATAACTCCAATTGGCCTTGGTGCAGGAATGGCTGATGACGCCGGAAGCCGAGCAGTTGCGTATGGTGGAAGAGCCTGCATTGGCGGCAATCATTCCCGCCGAGGAATTGCTGGTTCCAGCCATTGACAGCGTAGCATTGGTGATATGCACGTTCTCGACGGTGGCGCTGAGTATGTTGTCGGCGCTATTGCCATTGTTGCCCAGCCAGACTGCTAGTATGCCGCACTGGCCAGTATTGGACACAGATGCTCCGTCTATCCGCAGGTTGCGCACGCTGCCGCTGATGAGACCGAAGATGCTGGCATAGTTGGCGTTGCTGCAGCTGAATCCGCTGATTGTGTGGTTGTTGCCCTCGAAGTCTATGTTCTTCGGAAGGTTGTCCGTATTGACAGGAGCCCAATTGCTTATGCTGCTCATATCTATATCGCCAGTCAGACTGAAATAACGGGTTTCGCCCTCAACAAGGGCTATCCCAATCTGCCTCATATCTTCGGCTGCGCTTATAAGATATGGGTCACTTGCTGCTCCGCTGCCCTTCAGGGTGATTTCCGGCGTGACAGGACCCACGCCCTCCATAGAAGTCACTTCGAAAGGCTTCTCTATGGCATAACGTGCGGCCTGCAGGGCAACCGGGGCATTCGCATCCGTAATCGGGGTCCTGTAGGAGCCGTCGGCCGTGCTCTCCTCGAAGGAACGGTAGCTGTTGCCGTCGAGGGTGACGGAGAATTTCGGAGTGATGAGTGACTCGAAAAGCAGGCAGGATGCGCCGTAACGGGAAATGCCGTAGTCCATGTGGTAGCCGTCGCGGGTAAGGTTCATTTCGTTGTCCAGTTCCGAGCTGCGCAGGTTCTGGAGCATTGTTCCGGTGGCGAGGATCTCGTCCACAGGGCTCTCTGCCTGCACTTTCCTGGCCTGGGCCACTATGACCTCGTACATTCCGGCCTGATCGGTCCAGCTGATATAGGGTTTGGATGCACTGGCTATCTTGTCCATATTGAAATAGGCCTGGGAGAGTATGTATCCCACTTTCGGCCTTGTGCTCTGGGTACCGCAGACATATTCCACGAGATTGCTGATGGCTGTCTTCTCCTCATCTGTCCAGCTCCAGGCGAGGTAATTGCCGGTGTGCTCCTGTATGGTGACTATGTCCCAGCGTCCGCTCTCGGCCACTTTCTTGATTGAGGCCTTCTGTGCGGCAGTGCTCCACTTGGAATCTCCCGGATTGGCGTAATAGAGGGTGTTGTTGGCCGTCTCGCGGTCTCTGTAGTACTCGGGGATGGTCCTGCCGCCATAATAGCAGTGGGCCAGGGTGATGTCTTTGAGGCCTGCCGCGGCAATCATTCCCGGAAGGTGCTCCACTGCGTCCTTGGTGAAGCTGTTGCCAATGAAGAGTATCCTGAGGGACGCATCCTTCATCTCCGGAAGATCGGCCTCGACCGAGCCGCCTGTGCCCCAAGGGGAGGAGATTTCGCTGATCTTCGCGAAATTGGTCTCGCTGTAATAGCCTATGTGGCTGAGCCAGGTGTCGGCAGTCAGCTCATGCATAATATGATTGCCGTCGGAGGCGTAGGTTCCGCAGGCACCGCCGGCATAGCAACCCTTCACCGAAGCGAACTTGCTGAAGTTGGCGCAAAGCAAGCCATGGTATTTCTCATTGGCTCCTATGACTGTGCCGTAGTTGCCGCCACCGCTCAGAACAACATTGTCCGAGTTGAGCAGGCCCACCATTCCGGCAGTGGTCGTTGCGGCGTCGGAGGTGGTCACGTTTCCGTAGTTGGTGCAGTCGTCCATCGAGCAGCCGCCGCCCATTATACATGTGAGGTTGGCTATTCTGCCGTTGACGAAGCTGTTGACCTGGTTGCCCCTGTTGACGCAGTAGCGCATCATTGTCTTGGCGTTCATCGTGGCCACTATGCCTGAGGAGCGTCCGCAGCGGGCAGTGATGTCCGCCTTGTTCTCGCAGCTCTCCACAGTGGTGGTTCCCGTGCCGGCACCGGTGCAGAATGCGGCAATGCCGCCCACCATTGCACCTGTGGCACCGTTCTTCGTGTTAGCCCCGGCACCCGCCTTGATTGCCGCATTGTTCACGAGAGAGGTCAGGCAGACGGAATTGTCGGAACTGCAGGCGTAGCCCACAAAGACGCCGCAGGCGAAACGCCTGTTTTCGGTCTCGGTTCCAAGCATCTCCAAAGAAACGTTGTTGACGCAGTTTTCGACTACGGCACCGTTATATGCGGCGCCCACGAGTATTGCGGCGTCAGCCTGGGACTTGGCTGAGATTTTCACCAGACTTTCGTCACCCTCTTTTCCGAGGACGAGGTTCTTGACCGTTCCGCCGTCGAGAACGCCGAAGATGCCCCATACGGAAGCATCCTCAAGCTTTACATCGGCAGTGATATTGTAGAGACAGTGACCCTGACCGTTGAAGACTCCCTTGAAGGATGCTCCGCTGTATTCATAGCTGCTGTTGGCGTTGGCTACGGTCTCAGCCTTGCCTACAGGAACGAGAGTGCAGCCCTTGAGGTCTATGTCGGCCATCAGCACCACCTCGCCGGCTTCGTTGCAGAAGCGGTCGAGGGAGGCATTGCTGTTGACGGCCTCGGCGAAGGCCAGGAAGTCTGCGGCTGTATATATACCCTTCTGGGTCTGGCCTTCCTGCCTTACGATGACGCTCTGTGCCGTACCGCCCTGAGGGGTGAAAGTGATTTCGGCGCTGCGGCTTTCTGACGAGGCATTCCCAGCGACTGCGAAGCTGAGGGTCTCGCTGGCCACGGCCTTTGAGTCAACTCTGCTGATCCAGTCCACCGGTA
>SAMEA3663036__coassemble_225_pt1 | contig 28067 bp, 26 predicted proteins | sample SAMEA3663036__metabat2_high_PE_032 | metagenome-assembled genome bin SAMEA3663036 (sample SAMEA3663036) | pig gut metagenome | biome: pig gut; feature: pig-associated habitat; material: faeces | place: France | collected 2012 | reverse complement strand
AGAGCAGTTGGTAGCTCGTCGGGCTCATAACCCGGAGGCCGGAGGTTCGAGTCCTCCCCCCGCTACCAGAAACGCCTTGGAGGCTTGAATCAAGCTCCAAGGCGTTTTTCTTTATGTCCGGGCGGGAAGTGCCGTCAGTCCCCGGAGAATTAAAGAACCTCGAGGAGCTCGACGGTGAAAATCAGTGCGGCGTAAGGAGGGATGGCACCGGGAGCGCCCTGGGTACCATAGGCGAGCTGGTAAGGAATGTAGAGCTCGTACTTGGAGCCCTCGGACATCAGCTGGAGACCCTCAGTCCAACCCGCAATGACCTGATTGAGGCCGAAGACGGCCGGCTGGTTGCGGTCGTATGAGCTGTCGAACTTGGTGCCGTCGATGAGGGTGCCGCAATAGTGGCAGCGCACCTTGTCGCTGGCCTTCGGTTTGCGTCCCTTGCCCTGGGTGATGACCTTGTACTGAAGTCCGCTGGCAAGTACCTTCACGCCCGGCTTGGAAGCATTGGCGGCAAGCCAGTCCTCACCCTCCTTGCGGAAGACCTTTCCTGCGCTCTCCTGACGGCGGGCCTGCTCGGCCTCGAGTTCAGCGAAGAAAGACTCCAGGGCGGCACCGGCCTCCTCTATGCTGAGGGCGGTAGGCTCTCCGGAGAGGATAGCCTTGAGACCAGCCGTAAAGTCTTCTACTACAAGTGTTTTCACTCCTGACTGGAGGAGGTTGTGGGCTATGCTCATGCCCAATGCGTAACTGTTCTTATCCATAGTTTTTACAATTTGTCAAAATGAAGATTGGCTGCTATATCTGGGCCTTGAAAAGAGGACGGAGAGCAGCAATGGCCGTCTTGTCCAGAATCTTGCGGGAATACTGGTCCTGTATGATGGAGGAACGGTGACAGTCGGAGCCTATGCAGGCATAGAGACCTGAAGAAAGTAATTCCAGGGCACGGCTGCGGACCCGACGTCCATAATGCCCTACAAGGGAACCGTAATTCAGCTGCAGTTTCACGCCCATGGACTGAAGCTGCTGAATATCGCTCTCAGTCAGAAAAGCATAGCGTTCAGGATGGGCAAGCAGCAGATTGTAGCCCTTGCAGCGGGCTTTCTCCAATGTTTCCAGCCAGTCCAGGGAAGGGCTCCATACCGAATTCTCGACAAGGACCGTATTGTTCTCCATAGTGAGGAGGTCCCCATCCGCAAGTCTCCGGAGGAAGAGCGAATCAATCATATATTCCGCAGCCACGTGAAGACGTATGGGGCCGCCGTACGACTTGCAGAGTTCGGCAAAACGCTTCCTTATCCCCTCGCTGCCGTTAGGGCAGTCTTCCATCACATGAGGGGTAAGCCACAGTTCGGCGAGGCCGCAGTCCTCCAGGAAAGAGAGTATAGAGAGCGAACTGTCCAGCCCTCTGACACCATCGTCAAGACTGTAGAGTATATGGGAATGACGGTCAACGGCACCTTTCAGCAGCCCCGATGACCGTAAATCCTTCTTGAAGCTGAAAAGCCCCATTACTTCGAATCGCTTTCGTATTTGTAGCCGTATGACCTGTAGTAATAGCCATAGCGGCCGGAGTAGCTGGAATGAGCCTCGATTCCATTGAGGACCACAGACATGCGTTTGTAGCGTCCGCTGTCGGCAAGTTCCTGGACCACAGGCAGATTGCGCTTGTCCATAAGACCGGCGCGTATCACGAATACGGTCATATCGACAACGCCGGAGATAATGGCTGCGTCGGCAACCACCTCGGCAGGCGGGCAATCGATGAATATGTAGTCGAACTGCGATGAAAGTTCATCGAGCAGTTTTGCGAGACGGCCGTTGAGCAGCAGCTCGGTAGGGTTAGGAGGCAGGACGCCTACACGAATGAGATAGAGATTCTCTTCAACGCGGTTGAGGCAATCCTTAGGGTCCTCTACGTTTCCGTTGAGATAGGATGACACTCCGACAGCCTTGCAATTGAAGGAACTGCTCAGGGAGGCCTTGCGCATATCAAGGTCTATCATCAGGGTGCGGGCACCCTTCACAGCCATGCTCGCTGCGAGATTCAGACAGATGAAGGTCTTGCCGGAACCCGGGTAGAGAGAGGTCATCATAACCTTGCGGCAGCCTCCATTGGAATTGAGCATAAGGTCCACATTGGTCCTGAACACTCGGAAGGACTCGTTTATCACATTCCTCTCACCCTGACGCACGAGCAACGGTCTCGCCTCGCTGTCCTTGACCTTGTGCAGGAGATTGAACGGGAAATAGCGGCGCTTGCCGGAGAAAGGAATCTCGGCAAGATACGGAAGGCTGAGGCTGTCAACTATGTCAGACTTGGTCTCTACAGTGTTGTTGAGGGTCTTCCTGAGGAAATAGAAGGCGAAAGGTATGCCCGCGCCGAGGACGAGTGCAACCAGCAATATCATCATCGAGCGCGGCTCCACAGGTGAACTGGAACCGTTAGGGGCCATTATCAGACGGGTGTTGGCCACATTCATGAGACTGGTGAGCTCGTTCTCCTCACGTTTCTGGAGGAGATAGACGTAAAGGGATTCCTTCACCTTGCGCTGACGCTCTATGGAAATGAGTTCGAGCTCCTGGCCCGAGCTGGCGGCTATGCGGGAGAGAATCAGTTTCTCCTGGGAAGCCACCTGATCCGTTTCAATCTTCAGGGAAGTGATGTAGTTCTCGATGGAGCGGAGTATGGCCGAGCGGATTGAAGCGAGGGAAGTATTGATATCCAATACCAGAGGGCTGGTCTCCACCGTGTTGGCGAGGAGATTGTCCCTGCGTAGCACCAGTTCATTGTAGGCCTGGACCTGGGTCTCGATGCTGCCGTTCTTCAATCCGGAATTGGCCGGGATAAGGGAAGTGACGTGAGCCGGGTCATTGAGATAGTCCTTGATGAAGTTGGCTATCGAAAGCTGGTTCGAAAGTTCGAAGGAGCGGGTGGCATACTGGCTGGATTCGCTCAGATAGCTGTCCGAGAGGGATTTGATATCGGTGAGATTGTTCCTCTCTTTGTAATTCTTGAGATCGGACTCTATGCCGCCGAGTTCCTGCTCTATTACGACAAGCCTGTCGTTGATGAATTCGGTCGTGACCCTGGCGGCCTTGTTGCGGTTGAGTACCCAACTCTCGTTATAAGCGTCTATAAGGGAGTTGAGTATGTTCTCGGCCCTCTTCGGGAAACGGTCCTTTATGCTGAGCACGACCACGGAAGTCTGCTTGCCGGATATGGATACGTCCATAGCGGCGGTGTAGCGCTTGGCAACAGCCTTCGCATTGCTCCAGCCGACAAGAATCTCATTGTTCCAGAGGGATATGTTCTCGGTCGGTACGAGTACAATACGGCCCACAGGCGTTTCAAGGGTGTCGAGAAGAGAACCGTTGACCACGGTCCTCTCCAGTTCCTTGGACTTCTGTCCCCCGATTGCAAAGCGGCTGAGGGAGAAGTCTGTGTCGGAAAGCTTTTTAAGCCTGAAGGAGAAAGACGATGCGGGATTCTCTCCCAGAAGCACCATCTTGACCGGGGTGTTGTCGCTGAGTTCCACCGTCCTGAGGGTCTGCTTCTCGTAATAGGAGGTGAGGAGACCGAGACGGGTCGCCACGATTTCCATAAGGTCGGGAGACGAGAAGGCCTCCACTTCGTTGTCCACATTGGTCGAGAAGCGCAGTCTGGACATGGTACCCGTGAAGGACGAGAGGTCTCTCATCGCCGCTTCCTGGGACCCCTCATCTATGATGACCTTGGCCGAACGGCTGTATATGGACGGCGAACGGTACACATAGAAGGCAGCCGCAATCACACACAATACTACACTGGCGACGTACCACCACTTGTGGTCCCAGAAAAGATGCCACAGATCCAGTATGTTGATGGAGGATTCTTCCTCCTGGCGTACGTTGTTTCTAAGATTTTCTTCCATTTTACGACTAATTGGCTGATGCGCGTCCTGCAAACAGACTTATGAAAAGGGTTGCGAGCGTTGTCAGGAAAGAACCTATGGATACCCAGAGGCTTACGGACTTGAGGTTGTTCTCGTTGATGGTGGACTGGCCCGCACGTACCTTGTTAGGCTCCACATAGACCACATCGTTCTGCTGGAGATAGTAGGCCGGGGAATTGAACATGTCCACGGTCCTGAGGTCAACCTGGTAGATTATGCGGCTTCCATTCTGCTCGCGGATGACATATACGCCGTCGCGGCGGCCGTATATGGTAAGGTTCCGGGCAAGGCTTATAGCCTCGAAGATGGTGATCTTGTCACCGGATATGTCGAACACTCCCGGCGAGGTGACTTCACCCGTCACGGAGATCTTGAAATTCATGAACTGGACCGTGACCACAGCATCCTTGACGAGGGAACTGAGTTTCTCACGGATGAGCTCGGCAAGCTGCCAGCGGTTGAGGCCGGCCACGTGTATGGTGCCAAGCTCTGGGAACTGTATGTTGCCGTCATTATCGACACTGTAACCGATAAGACGCTGGTTGAAGTTGCTCACGGATGACTCGGAGCCGGCCTGATAGGTCACCACAGGCAGGTTGTAGATTCTCGCAAGCTCAGGGTCACGGCTGGACACGACTATCGAAATCATATCCATAGGCTGGATGAGGATACCCTGATTGGCAATCATCGTGAGAGCCGTATCGAGCTGAGCGTCCTGGATATAGTTGATTTTCTTGTAGGTGGAGCAGGAAGCTGCCGAAACCACAAGAAGGGCAAGAAGGATGCTCAGTCTGACGAATATTTTTTTCATAAAGCTTTCCAAAAGCAATAAAGGGAATGCCCGTTTCCCGGGCATTCCCATAACGTGTTTATCCTTTTTACTTGGAGAGGGCGGTTGCCACGTCCACGGCGCAAGCCACGGTGCAGCCCACCATAGGGTTGTTGCCTATTCCGAGGAAGCCCATCATCTCGACGTGTGCCGGAACCGATGAGGAACCTGCGAACTGGGCGTCGGAGTGCATACGGCCCATAGTGTCGGTCATACCGTAGGAAGCTGGACCGGCAGCCATGTTGTCCGGGTGAAGGGTACGTCCGGTACCGCCGCCGGAAGCGACTGAGAAGTAAGGCTTGCCTGCGAGCACGCGCTCCTTCTTGTAGGTACCTGCAACAGGGTGCTGGAAACGGGTAGGGTTGGTGGAGTTTCCGGTGATGGACACGTCCACTCCCTCTTTCCACATGATGGCAACGCCCTCGCGGACGTCGTCTGCGCCGTAGCACCTTACCTTTGCACGAGGACCGTCGCTGTAGGCGATCTCGCGTACGATCTTCAGTTCGCCGCTGTAGTAGTCGAACTCGGTCTGCACATAGGTGAAGCCGTTGATGCGGGATATGATCTGTGCGGCATCCTTGCCGAGACCGTTAAGTATGCAGCGGAGAGGCTCCTTGCGCACCTTGTCGGCCTTTGCGGCAATCTTGATGGCGCCCTCTGCGGCTGCGAAGGACTCGTGGCCGGCGAGGAAGGCGAAGCACTTGGTCTCCTCACGGAGGAGCATGGCGGCGAGGTTGCCGTGGCCGAGACCCACCTTGCGGTCGTCAGCGACGGAACCCGGGATGCAGAATGCCTGAAGGCCTATTCCTATGGCCTCGGCTGCGTCTGCGGCGTTCTTGCAGCCCTTCTTGATTGCGATGGCGGAACCTACGACATAGGCCCACTTCGCATTCTCGAAGCATATAGGCTGAGTGTCTTCGCAGGTCTTGTAAGGATCCAGACCGTACTGATCGCAGATTGCGTTTGCTTCCTCGATATCCTTGATACCGTTGGCGTTGAGAGCTGCGAGGATCTGCTTGATGCGGCGATCCTGGCTTTCGAATTTCACTTCTCTTATCATAGTTCTGTCTCCTTTTTACTCGTGACGTGGGTCAATGAATTTAACTGCACCGGCCTCGGCGGTGAAACGGCCGTATGTTCCGGTTACCTGCCTGAGAGCCTCGTTTGCATCGACGCCCTTCTTGATGAGGTCCATGAACTTGCCGAGGTGTACGAACTCGTAGCCGCAGATCTCGTCGTTCTTGTCCAGGGCAAGGGTCTTGATGTAACCCTCTGCCATCTCAAGGTAGCGAGGTCCCTTCGCAAGAGTTCCGTAAAGGGTGCCGACCTGGCTGCGGAGACCCTTTCCGAGGTCCTCGAGTCCGGCGCCGATCATAAGTCCGCCCTCGGAGAAGGCTGACTGGGTACGGCCATAGACGATCTGGAGGAAGAGCTCGCGCATCGCAGTGTTGATGGCATCGCATACGAGGTCGGTGTTGAGGGCCTCGAGTATGGTCTTGCCCGGAAGGATCTCAGATGCCATTGCAGCCGAGTGGGTCATTCCGGAGCAGCCAATGGTCTCGACGAGGGCCTCCTGGATAACGCCTTCCTTGACATTGAGGGTGAGCTTGCAGGCGCCCTGCTGAGGAGCGCACCAGCCGATACCGTGGGTAAGACCTGAGATGTCGCTTATCTGCTTTGATTTCACCCATTTTCCTTCTTCCGGAATAGGTGCCGGACCGTGGTTTGGTCCTTTCTTGACGCAGCACATCTGCTGCACTTCGTGTGAATAAACCATAGTTTTCAGATATAATAAAGTTCTGTTCTTTCAATACTTTGGCGTAAGCGTACAAAGATAACACGATTTTAAGAGAAATGCCAAAAATTATGAGTACATTTACGCGAAATTGACAGCTATGAAGTTCCGCATATCATCCCCATACAGCCCCTCCGGAGACCAGCCGTCCGCCATACGCGGACTGTGCGAGGCCATCAATGGCGGCTGTGACGCCGTGACCCTGCTGGGAGTGACCGGTTCGGGAAAAACCTTCACTATGGCCAACGTCATAGAGAAGCTGCAGAGACCGGCGCTCATACTGAGTCACAACAAGACCCTCGCCGCTCAGCTCTACGGCGAGTTCAAGGCCTTCTTTCCCGACAACGCGGTCGAATATTTCGTCTCCTACTACGACTACTATCAGCCGGAGGCATATATACCCAGCACCGACACATATATCGAAAAGGACCTGAGCATCAACGACGAAATAGAGAAACTGCGTCTGAGCACCGCTTCCGCCCTGCTGTCCGGCCGCCGCGACGTGATAGTCATATCCAGCGTCTCCTGCCTCTACGGCATAGGCAACCCCGAAGACTTCCACGCCCAGACGGTATATGTGAAAAAAGGCGAGGCGCGCAGCCAGATGCGTCTGCTGCACCAGCTGGTGGACGCCCTCTACAACCGCACGGAGACCGATTTCAAGCGCGGCAGCTTCCGCGTCAGAGGCGACACGGTCGACGTATGCATAGGCTACGGAGAGAACGCCATACGCATACAGTTCTTCGGCGACGAAGTGGAGGCCCTGTACGTCATAGACCCGGCCACGGGTGCCGTGATCGACGAACTGGACGAGGTGGCCATATACCCTGCGGGCAATTTCGTGACCACGAACGAAAGGAAGAAGGAGGCTATCAGCCATATTCAGGACGACCTCTGCACCCGGCTGGCATATTTCGAAAGGGAGGGCCGCATGCTGGAGGCAAAGAGGCTGAAGCAGAGGGTGGAATATGACCTCGAAATGATTAAGGAAATGAACTACTGCCCCGGCATCGAGAACTATTCGAGGTATTTCGACGGACGCAGCGAGGGCATGAGACCGTTCTGCCTGCTGGATTATTTTCCAAAGGATTTCATTACCTTCATCGATGAGAGCCACGTCACGATTCCTCAGATCCGGGCGATGTACGGAGGCGACCATTCGCGCAAGAACGTACTTGTGGAATATGGCTTCCGCCTGCCAGCCGCCGCAGACAACCGGCCGCTCAAATTCGATGAATTCGAGGAACTTACGGGACAGAAGGTCTTCGTCAGCGCGACGCCGGCCGAGTACGAGCTGGAGAAGAGCGGGGGCCTTATAGTCGAGCAGGTGGTGAGGCCGACCGGACTGCTGGACCCGCCGATAGAAGTGAGGCCGACCGAGCACCAGGTGGACGATCTGCTCGAGGAGATACGCAAGAGGGCGGTCCTGGACGAGAGGGTGCTGGTGACCACCCTGACCAAGAGGATGGCGGAGGAACTGCAGAACTATCTGGTGAAAATGGGAGTGCGCAGCGAATACATACATTCCGATGTGGACACTATGGACAGGGTGAAAATCATCGAGGATTTCAAGAACGGGCTCTTCGACGTGCTGGTGGGAGTGAATCTGCTCAGGGAAGGGCTGGACATCCCGTCTGTTTCACTGGTGGCCATACTGGACGCCGACAAGGAGGGCTTCCTGCGCTCGGGCCGATCGCTGACACAGACGGCGGGCAGAGCCGCCAGGAACGTCAACGGACTCGTGATAATGTATGCGGACAGCATCACCCGCTCCATGCAGGAGACCATATACGAGACCGACAGGCGGCGCAGCAAACAGATGGAATACAACAAGTTGCACAACATAACGCCAAGACGCATCGACACCAGGTCCAACAGTCTCGCAGGGCTCGGGGGACGCACCGGGGCGGCCAACTCCTACGACGATCCCAGCTTTATCCCGGATCCAAGCTCTCTTGGCAAGGGCTCGGTCAGCGTGGGACTCGGACTGGACTCCAGGAGGGAGAGCAACTCGGCATACGTGGACGGCTATCTCAAGGCCGACCTGGCGGCAGTGCTGCAGGATCCGGTGGTGCGCTCGATGAGCCGCGGACAGGTTGAAAAGGCGGTTGAAAACGCAAAGAAGAATATGCAGAAGGCTGCTGCGGAACTGGACTTCCCGGCAGCCGCCAGATACAGGGACGAAATGTGGGCCCTGGAAGAATATCTCAAGGTATGGAAGACAAAAGGATGACGGAAGGAAGCGAGCTCGTTTGCAAGGCAAGGGAGTTTGCGCAAAAGGCGCTTGAAGGTATTGAAAGAGGCAATGGCAGGCCCTTCATTGAACATCCGGACGGGGTTGCGCGCATTGCCGGAGAGGAGATTGGCCTGCCGGCTGAATGCCTGGCGGCGGTGTACCTGCACGAAGCGGTGCGCATAGGCAAGGCCGAGATTCCTCAGGGGATGTTCGGCAAGGACATAATGACCATGGTGGACGGTCTGAACAAGATATCCACCATAAAGCCGAAGGACACACGTCTGGAGGCGGAGAACTACAAGAAGCTCATAATCTCCTACTCCAAAGACCCGAGGGTGATGGTGCTCAAGCTTGCGGACCGCCTGGAGGTAATGCGCTCCATAGACATATTCCCGAAGGCCTCCCGCGAAAGGAAGGCCCTGGAGACGCTTATGCTCTATATCCCCCTGGCCCACCAGCTGGGGCTCTACAATATGAAAAGCGAAATGGAGGACGTCTATTTCCGCTATGCGGAACCGGAGCAGCACAGGGCGATCAGCAACCGTCTGAAAGCGGGCGAGGCGGACAGGCAGAAGCTCACGCGCGAATTCATTGAGCCGCTGAAGGCACGCCTGCTGGAGAACGGGATCGCCTACAAGGTGAAGGCACGCACCAAGACCGCATATTCGATATGGAGGAAAATGCAGCAGCAGAAGGTGGGCTTCGACGGGGTCTTCGACGTCTTCGCGATGCGCTTCATCATAGACACCGACAACTGTGCACCGCTCAAAGACGAGAACGGGCGCGAAATGGAAGGCAGGGAATATGAAAAGGCCCTCTGCTGGAAGGTGTTCTCCTTCGTGACCGAGCAGTACGAGTCCGACACGAAGCGGCTGAGGGACTGGATCACCCAGCCCAAGCCCAACGGCTACGAATCCCTCCACATTACGGTCAAGAACGAGGAAGGCAGTTTCCTGGAAGTGCAGATCCGTACCAAGCGTATGGACGACATGGCTGAGAACGGACTGGCTTCGCACTGGTCCTACAAGGGAATCAAGAGGGAGGATACGGTGGCCAACTGGCTGAATGCTGTCAGGGACGCCCTCGAACACGGGAACAGCGCATCCCTCTCCCCTTCCGACCACGAGGGGGACGACGAGCTTCCGTCACCGAGCAGCTCCGACGTCTTCGTTTTCACCCCGAGCGGAGAGCTGAGGAAGCTGAGCGCCGGCGCCACCGTGCTGGACTTCGCCTTCGACATACACACGGCCCTGGGCTGCCGCTGCACCGGAGGCAAGATCAACGGCAAGGCCGTGTCCATCAGAGAGAAACTCCACACTGGAGACTATGTGGAGATAATGACCAGCAAGAACCAGAAGCCAAGCGCCGACTGGCTGAATTTCACGGTCACCGGCAAGGCCCGCAACAAGATCCGCCAGAAGCTCAAGGAGGTCGAGTTCGCCAAGGCCGCAGAAGGCAAGGAGCTGCTGGAGCGCCGCCTGAAGAACTGGAAACTGGAACTCGGGGACGACAAGATGGCGGAGCTCCTGAAAAAGCTCGGCTACAAGACCACCCACGCCTTCTTCGCAGCCATAGGAAACAATGAATACGATGTGGCTGACCTCAAGGAATACCTGCTCGACAGCGGAGAAGCCAAGTCAACGGAGAGTCAGAAAGAAGAGGCGTCGCGCAGCAACTGGACAGGCAGCGGCTCAGGCAGCGACGACATACTTGTAATCGATGCCCACAACGTCAAAAACCTGGATTACAGAATGTCCAAATGCTGCAACCCCGTGTTCGGGGACGATGTCTTCGGCTTCGTGACCAGGACCGAGGGCATCAAGATTCACCGCATGGGCTGTCCGAATGCGGCAAGACTGCTGGAACGCTATCCTTACCGCATCCAGAAGGTGCGCTGGAGCAGCAATCCTTCCACCAGCAGTTTCCAGACCAGCCTGAAGATCACCTCCCTGCAGGAGCCTTCCGTCATCAACGAGATAATGACGGTCATCTCCCAGTTCAAGGCCTCCGTGCGCAACTTCAACGTCAGCGACGATGACAGGCACGGCAGCTATGAAATAAGCATGAAGATTTCCGTTCCATCGAACACGGAACTGGACAAGATCATCTCACAGCTGAGACTTATCAGGAACGTATCCAAAGTGAGCCGACTCTGATATCAGTATATGAGTCTGAAATTGTCAACCCAGAGCGTCGAGCGGGACGAGCCGGTCAGGTAGTCTCCACGTATGCTGGTTGCGCATATCACTATGATGTGCGTAGGCTTGCGGGTGAGCGAACGGTATTCTATCGGGATCTCTATCTCCACCCAGCCGTCAGTGGACTGCCCGAGTATGTATTCGCCGTAGCCGATGATTCCGCTCGATTCCTTGGTGAAGTATATGCCCTCGGAAGTGTTTACCAGAACCGGGCTTTCCTTGCTTCCGCCGGTCTGACGATAGTCCCAGTCACCCACAGTGGCGATGATGTGGCAGCGGTCGTTGTCGCCGACCTTGACCACTTCTCCCGGAGGATATGAGCCCACCAGGTCTATGATTCCGCTGTTGTAGCGCATATTGAAGCGCAGGGCCTTGGGCCTTGTAGTCCAAGGGCGCCCGTAGTGCACCTTTCCTCCCGTCGTGCCCACAAGTCCGGAGAACTGTCCGGTGAATATGTTGCCGCAGGCAAGCAGGCCGGCGAAGGACTTGGACTCGCAGCGCACGCAGTACTGGCCGTCAGGCGCGGAATTGGTGTCCGGATAGGTCAGGACTATTCCGAGGCTGGCCGTTCCGTTGATGCCGTCCGGGCCCTCACCGTTGCCGGTCCCCCAGAACATCTCGCGTCCGTCAGGGTCTGGGGAATACGGGTTGTACCACTTGTAGTAGTCCTTGCCGGTAACGAGACTGAAATTCTCGAAGCTGTGGTTAGGCAGAGGAGTGGCGGGATCGGTTGTGAATGACTGCACGACAGACTTGTCACTGCCGCTGTAGGCATAGACCTCGTATTCGCTTTCAGGTTCCAGGCCCGTGATGTGGGCCGTGAAGCTGCCTCCGTCAGAACTGATGGCAGACTGCTCGAGTTCAATCCACTCTGAGGTCCCGGCCAGCCTGTAGCAGAAGCCGTTGTCCAAACCGGCAACTCCCAAAGAGCTGACGTAAACCTCGCGAGTCCAAGGATTTATGTCTTTGATCTCTACCTTGGCATCCGTCTGTTCCACAAAGAGATGCCATTCCTCAGTTAAGCCGAATGCCGTCACTTCGAGGGAAATCCCGTCCGTGAAGTCCTTCATGGCCGACATAGGGATGGAATACTCGCTTATGTCCTTAGGTCCCAGCTTGAGTGAGCTGACGCTGATGTTGGAGCAGTCCACATCGCGTCCCACCTGGGCCAGGGCGCGGCAGTTGGCTTCGTCTATCACCGAACTGCCTATCTGGCCCACTACCGTAAAATAGCGCTCCACAGGCCTCAGGGCCACAATGGTCCATTCGTATTCCTGATTGTAGGTGGTGATGGTGAATTTCAGCGGGCTGCTCAGGTCGTGCACCCCCTTCAGCTCGATGCCGGGAACCGCGATTTCACTGTCTATCTTGAAGTCCTTGATCCTCACCTTCCTCAGGTCCTGGGTCTCAGGCAGGGAGACGACAACCGTATTCCTTTCGTAACTTATCTCCACATTGGTGGCACCCTCTACGCTCAGGGAGGTAATGTGGGGCACGACCACCGGGAAAGGGAGGTCGTTGCTTATGCAGGAGAAGGCCGTCACGGCACACAGAAGATATGCAAGGATTCTTTTCATCAGAGATGTATCGTGAGTCCGAAAGTAATGTCCATAATGTTCAGATGGGCCTGGGCCTTCCAGGCATTCCTGGTCCCTACAACCTTGCCCTCGCTCCATGCGGTGATATTGTTGTAGGAGAGATCCGCCAGACATACACTGACCTGGATGGACATATTGTTCATAGGAAAATAGACGATGCCGGGGGCGAAGCCCAGATGCACCTTCTTCTTCAGGGAATAATCCGAAGACGCACTCCCCGAGTAGAACTGGGACTTGGTCCTGGTATAACCGAGCACATAATCCCAGAATATGCCCACACGCCCGTAGCGGTCCAGGCCCACATAGGTCCTCTGGTAGATGCAGCCGCTCATGGAACGCGAGAGGGCGTGCATATCCTCGACGGATGTGCTGAAATTGCCGAGCAGGTCCGCAGTAGCCGAATCGACCATACCGCGCACGTTGGTATATTGGAAACGGGCGCCAACCGAGTGGTTGGGGGCGAAGGTATATGCAGCCTCAGGCGCCAGACGCAGCATAGACGCGCTGGCTCCGACGCCCTGAAGCAGAAGCATATATTCACTGTTGCCGCTGGAGAAGTCGGCGTACATTACGGAAAGGCCGCATTGCCACTCGCCCTTCGGAGCGATGAGACGGTTCGTCAGGCGACGGGTGCGCGAACTGTCCCGGGGCATTATCTCGGAACCCAGCACTATGGTCTCACGTCCTTTCGAACGACGCACAGAGCTGGAGTCGGTCTGAGCTTTCAGACTGACTGCCGCCGCCGCAAAGAGGACGGCCGTAACTATGGTTTTCAGACTGCGCATCATAGGAAATAATATGACATACCTACACCGAGTGAAAGGAGATTGAGCATAAATCCCACGGAAGTGGCGTCCGAATTGCCCTGACTGGCCTGGTTATGTACCTGGTCGGCCCATCTGTAGCTGGCGCCGAATATTCCCACGTTCATTTCCAGGGAGAGCCTTTCGGTAAGAAAAACCGCAATGCCCGGGTTGACAGCCAGTTCCACGGAGTATTTCTGACTGTAGCTTCCGACCACGGAGCTGCCGCCGGCATTGAAGTCCTTGCCCTGGCTGAAAGAGCCGCCGAGCATCAGGTCCGCGTACAGGGCCAGGCGCTTTGCGCTTGCCAGAGGGATATAGGCGCGGTACACGAGATAGCCGCTGTAACAATGCTGTATGCGGTAGCAGTTCCTTGCGCTCATCGAGATCTCCGAGAAGGAGAGGTCGGCAGATTGCAGGTCCAGCATGTTCCTGTCATAAGAGAAGCGCAGACCCACGCCCATATTGTCCTTGAACATATAGAGCAGCTCGGGATTCACCGAAATGCCGTAGCCCTTGGAGTCTATGCCGTTTATGACCAGGAAATTGTAATTGTCATTGATATGCTGGGAATAGCGGAGGTTGCCTCCGGCCATCCAGCTGCCCTTCTTCACGAAAGGCGTTGACGGAGCGGTGTCGTAGCCACGGTCATAGTGCTGCGCCCCGGCAATGGAGGTGCCGAGGAGCAGCATCGTTAATATGACTTGTAACTTACGCATCGTCGGATTTATTCGTAAACGAGTTCCACCTTGTCAACCCAGAGCTTGGAGCTGTCGCAGCCGCTGAAGTAATCACCGTACTGGGATGCGGCGCAAGATACCACGATGTGGGTAGGCCAGGTCTTGAGGTCATGGAAATCCAGCGGAATCACGTACTCGAGCCAGCCGCTGGTGGTTGCACTCACCTTCTCGCCTGCATTCACGCTGTAGCCGTCATTGTAGATGACGAGGTTACCGTAGGCTACGGTGCTGGCGTCGGTGGTGTAGTCCACGAAGGTGGATGCATCGGTGGTGTTGACGTGTACCGGAGAATCCTTTGTACCGCCGTAGGTCTTGTAGTTCCAGGTGCCTATGGCGAACTTGATCTCGGCACGGTCGTAGTCGCTGCTGGTCAGGGAAACGCCCTCAGGGAAGTTCTTGATGATGTTCATCTTGCCTGTGCTGTACTTGCACCAGAGCTTCAGCGCGGTAGGACGGGTGGTCCAAGGACGGCCGAAGTTGACCTTTCCTCCGCTGGTGCCGACCAGTCCTGCAAACTGTCCGGTGAAGATGTTTCCGGCAGCAAGTATGCCGACCATGGAGCTGGACTTGGCGCATACCGACTGGTTGCCGTCCGCCTTGTCCGAAGTGTCGATGGTAGTGATGACTATACCCATATTGGCGGAACCGTTCACACCCTCGGAACCCTCGCCGTTACCGGAGCCCCAGAACATTGTCTGTCCCTCCTCGACGCCGCAGTTCGGGTCGTAGAATTTGTAATAGCTCTGTCCGGAAACGAGACTTGCATACTCGAAGCTGCCGTTAGGGATCCTGGTAGCCGCATCGGTGGTGAAGCTCTTTTCATCTCCGACCTGCTCTCCGTTGATTACGAGGCGGTAGGTATATGTGGTGCTTCCCGTCAGTCCTGCGAGTGTTGCGGACCAGCTGCCCTCGGCGTCATTTACGGCATCCACGGTGGTCCAGCTTGCACCGTCCGAAGAGTAGGCGAACTGGACAGTGGCCCCGGCATATTCGCTGGCATCCACGTCGGCGTGCACCGTTGCGTGTCCGGCCCATATCTCATAGGCAGCGCTGGAAGCCAGTCCGGTGGAAACCGGTTCGAAGATGATGGTGTCATCCACAACGTCGGTAGAGTAATCCACGCTGAGAGTGAAGTTGAGGTCGCCGTCCTTGATGGTGTACTTGAGATTCAGCCTGTAGAGCTTTCCGGCCTCGAGACCTGAAATGGTACCGCTCTGGCTGAAAGGGCTGGCGTCCTTTGCAAGGGTGCCGCTGAAGTTCCAGCTGAAGGATGGCTCCTCGATGCCGCTGATGATGAAATAGCCCTCGGCGCCTGACTTGGAAGCATCGTAAACGAGCTGGGTGGCGGAGTCATTGGCATCCAGGCCTATGGTGAAAGTATAGCCCTCGCTGAAGTTCTCGGCGATGGAAGGGTCGAAGCTGACGGAAGAAACGGCGTTGCTTACGCCTGCAAGCACCTCGACACTGGTAACATTGCCGGCAGTAATCTCGAAGGCCTTGGAGCCCTTGTAGCTCCTGTTCTCCCAGGAAGCGACGGCAGGAGTCTCGGCAACCGCCTCTCCCGCAATTACGTCAACGCGGTAGGAATCGGCTGCCAGATACATTGGCGAAGGCATGGCCGAATAGGTGTAAGAACGTACGAGACCGCTGAAATCGGCCTTGTATATGTTCACCTTGGCAGTCTGGAGGATCTGGTCCTCGCTAAGGGCGGCGCGGGTCTCTCCGCTGAAGCTCATATCTATGCTGAGAACTCCCATTCCCTCGGAAGTTCCGTTTATGACATTTTTGTTGCAGGACACTGCGACGAGCAGCAGTCCGCAGGCGAGTGTAAGAATCTTTTTCATTTTCGTCCCTCCTATTCGACAGTCATTACTACAGGTATTTCTTTGCTGCAACCATTCTGGTCAGTTATCTTCATCGTGAAGGTGTGTACTCCCGGATATGCGATGATGGCATCCTGAGCCGCACTCAGATCGAAATCGATGGAAGTCTGGCCGAGAAGCTCAGAACCGTGAGGGAAAGGAACTACGGTAAAGATTATGGCGTTGGCCTCGGTAGGATTGATGAGGTCGAGGTTTGTCGCATCGGCAGCTGCAACCGCGTTCACGAAGGCATTGTTGGTGGAGGCGATGTTCACGGTGAACTTCTTCACGCCGCCCGGCACGGTAGCCTTGAACTTGATGCTCATATCCCTGGTCTCGACAGGAACGATGAGTATATTGGTAAGATCGGTGATCTCGGCATCGCAGCCGGCTTCATAGTCCGGCACAAGGGTAATGCCGCCGTCGCCCTTAGGGGCATCCGGATCGTCACCTATCACGTCCTCGGCTGCGCTGAGGTCGTTATTGATAGGGGCGTCACTGATAAGGTCCTGGATTTCTATGTCGAAAGTCGCGTTGCCCTGCTCGTTTTTCTTGAGCACGAAACGCACCTGACGCCACTGCTTTGCGGCTATTCCGGAGAACACCTTGGTCTGCTTGACGCTCTTTCCGTCGATATTTCCGCTGAATACTACCTCCATGGTGCTTCCGCTGACTGCGAAGTAGCCCGCGCTCTGGTCGTAGCTGGCATCCGTATTGAGGGCATACTCGAGAGGATAGCCGGAAGTGACGGAAACCTTGGTGGAACCCGCACCGGTGACGGTGGCAAGGAATTCGTCGCTATATGCAACGGTTACCTTGCACTGAAGAAGGGTGCAGACAAGCTCGCCCACGGTGGTGGTCTGTCCGGCCTCGATGGCAAAGGCCTTGCTGGTGCCGTAAACCGGCTGCTCGAAAGCGGCTACCGGAACGTTTTCGGCCGAACGGGCCTCAAGTGTATATTCCCCGGCAGGAAGCGAAATCTTGTCGCCGGATGAAATAACCTCCGAATAGGTCTTGTGGAGAACCTCGTCTCCGCTGGCGTTCTTCACCGAAATGATATAGTTTCCGCCGGCAGCGACGGCCTTGGTCTCAACTTCCTCATCGACAGAAAGTCTGAGTTCCCCAAGAGAAAGGTAACCCTGGCCCTGATTGCACACAGGGACCTTCTGGCAGGATGCTGCGAAGAATACTGCGGCGCAGGAGAGTATGATCGATATGTATTTTTTCATTTTCAGGTCCTCCTAGTTGTTGAGTTCGATATCACCGAGGTCAACCGTCTCGGTGGTGTTGTTGAAGCTGATGCTGAGACTTGCCCCTCCGACATTGGTCAGGTCAAAGGTAAAGGTGTAGGCAGTAGCCTCGTCCAGATTCGTATATTCCTTTGAGAAGGAAAAGTCCTTCACCTCGCTTTTCATCGCGCCGGAAAGAGTAATCTTGTAACCGTCGATGAATGCTCCGCGGGTCTCGTCCTTGACAAAGCTGACAACGTCCGCATTGTCGCGGCTGAACTTGAAGGAATAATCCTTGAAATAGTTCTTGAAGGCCTGGGTGCAGGCAATCTTCACAACGGTATTCCTGAGGGATACCGGCACCTTCACGGCTGTGGTCTGGCCGCCGGTGATGGCGAAACTCTGGGTCCCGCTGAAGTAAGGGCAGTCGAAGCCCTCGGTCTCATTGGAGCCGTAACTAGCCGTCACGCTATAGTTTCCTGAAGGAAGGGCGGTAGCGGAATCCCACTCGGAGATCTTTCCGCTCCACACCGGCTCTGATGCGGAATTCACGATTGAAATGGTGAAATCAGAGGCTGCGGGCAGGGATGTGTAATCGGACACATTGCTCCTGGTCATATCCGCAACCAGTTCGTCAGTCGTGAGTGACAGACTGACAAAACCGCTCCTCTCCGATGGTACCTGGTTCTTGGTACAGGCAACCGCAGCAAGAAGAAGCAAAGTACACGTTTTGATTTTCAAATTTCTCATGTCTTTGGTTTTGAATCTTATTGTTAGGTTAATAATCTATGTCAGTTCTTTATATATACTCTGATATTGTCGAGATAGAGGTAATATACGGCGTTTGCAGCCACCACGCTGGTCGTCCTGCCCGTGTCGGCAAAGAAAACTATACGGGTCGTGGCGCCTACAGACGCAATCTCCTGGGTGCGGGAATGCATTGCGGACACGTCTTCGCTGGCAAAGCGCTCAGAAGTGAAGACTATGCTGGCGTTGGAAGCGATATTGTCCGACTTGCAGCCGTCCAGCTTTGAACTTTCGGCATTGCTGTGCGTTCCTATCCGATAGCAGGCCATTGCGGTGGCGGAATCGTCACGGTTATATCCGGCCGGAACATAGAAGGCCTCGTCATATTCCACAACCACGGTCACGGAAGCGTCCGGTTTGAGGTAGGACATCGCAGGGGTGTCCAGACGGCCGCACCAGCGCTCCACAACCCAGGCGCCCGACTGGTAACGGCAGTTGATGCGGATGCAGTCCCCCTCGAAGATAGCGAAGCGCGCCGCATTCCATCCGTTTCTCGGCAGATAGCCGTCGAGCAGATAGCCCGCAACGTTCCTGTCGGAATTCGAGGACGCGGTGTAGTCGTCATCGTGGGCAGTCGGAACGGCCGTGGAGAAGTCCTCCTCAAGCAGATAAGGCACCTCTCCCAGCTCTATCGAAGCCAGATTGTCATTCAAAGTCAGGCAGGAAGCCGGCAAAGGGATGTCCACCGAGGCGTGGGCAGTCTCGAAATTCAGCACGGCAGTACCGTCGCCGATGGCTGCGACCACCTGGTCGTAAGCTGCCTTACCCTCCGCTCCGAGCAATTCCTCCTCGAAGCTGAAATCTCCGTAGTAGCCGGCCGTATTGGCCCAAGTGTAGAGCCGGGTGCCGTTCTGGGATATGCTTATATTCCACAGGGCCTCGCCTATATGGTTGGCACCCACGTGGAAACTGAGCCTGTAATAGGCCTCCGTTGCGGCGGAAACCAGCTTCACCGGCGTCGAATGTCCGCCGACGAAACTTCTTCCCGAAAGGGAAAGCGGCTCCAGCACGGACTTGTAATGATGGGAATATATGGTCAGACGCATCGAATCGCTGCTTGCCGCCGCTTCGATGTGCGGGGCTATGGCAGCGCAGGCGAAAGTCGGAGACGGAAACTCAGACTCGGCGAGAGGCTCGGCCAGACGCAGTCTTATTTCGTCGCTACCGCCCGAAAGCGTCACTGCAGAGTCGGAGTCGCTGAAGTCGGCCGTCACGGTGCCGCTCACATTGAAAGGCATATTTATGACTATCTCGCTGACAGGCTCGCCAAGGGTGTTGGTACCCGCAGGCAGCCAGAAACGCAGCTGATGAAGCACGTGCTTCATAGACATGGACATTCCGCTGTGGTCCTCTATTTCCGGGAGGGCCTTCAGAGCGCCGTAACTCACGGGCTCGGCAATCATTATGTCGGCTCCTCCGGAAACCTTACCGTCCTGTACGGAAGGCAGATTGAAATCCACGGAAGTTCCGTTCACCGCAATCGGCTCCGGATAGCATGCGAAATAAGTGTAGCTGTCCTCTGGCATCTCAAACGCAAGCACCGAGCTGAAAAATGCCCGTCCCCCGTCAAAACCGTATATTCCGAAAGATTGTTTTGCCAGGATGTAGGAAGAAGAGGAGTTCCTGGCCCATACCGCGATCCTGTCCCCCTCGGACCAGCTGGCCGACAGACCGTCGCCGTTCATGGTGCTGCGGGTGGAGCCATCGCCTCCTGCGTAAAAGCCCACCTCCACGGGTCCTTCCGGGCTCAGCGGGGAGTAGGTTTTTGAACAGGCAGTGAGCAGACACAGGGCTATGCCCATAGCTGTCACACAAAAGTTCATGGTCCTAAAACGTCTCATTTTTAAGGTTAAAAATCACGCAAAGTTAAACTCTTTTTCCCAAATAAGCAAATCGGGCCGGGCGGCAGGGACTTACCCGAGTTTTTTTATATCTTTGCACACCTATATATATAAGTATATGAACGAAGAGGAAAAGAAACTCGACACCAACTACGGAGACGATAAGATCATTACGCTTGAAGGCGTGGAGCACATACGCCGCAGACCGGGAATGTACATAGGCCGGCTGGGCAACGGCGACAATCAGGGAGACGGAATATATGTACTGCTCAAAGAGATCGTGGACAACTCCATCGACGAGTTTTCAATGAACCACGGCAAGACCATTCAGATACAGGTGGACGAAAAGAGCGTCAGCGTCAGGGACTTCGGACGAGGCATACCGCTCAATTCCGTGGTCAAGGCGGTAAGCGTGCTGAACACGGGAGGAAAGTATGACGACAGTTCCTTCAAGAAATCCATAGGCCTCAACGGCGTGGGTTCCAAGGCGGTGAATGCCCTCTCCTCGCATTTCTACGTCGAGTCTTTCCGCGACGGGATGTCCGCCTTTGCGGAGTTCGAGAGGGGCAGGCTCGTGAACGAGGGCAAGAGGGAGACGAAGGAGAAGAACGGCACCCTGGTGCGCTTCACCCCGGATGAGCTTATGTTCGTGGACTACCACTACAATCTGGAGTATGTGGAGACTATGGTCAAGAACTACTCCTATCTCAAGAAGGGACTGAGCCTCAACCTGAACGGTACGGTCTATAAGTCCGAGAACGGACTCCTGGACCTGGTGAACAATTCCCTGTCCGAGACTCCCCGCTACCAGCCCATCCACCTCCTAGGAGAGGACATAGAGATAGTGCTCACCCACGGCGAGAGCCATGGTGAGAACATATCCTCCTTCGTGAACGGCCAGCACACCAGGGACGGAGGAACCCATCTGGCGGCGTTGCGCGAGGCCGTGGCCAAAACCCTGCGGGAATTCTACAAGACGGTTTCCAAGAAGGATTTCGCTCCCGAAGACATAAGGGAGGGCATAATAGGAGCCATAAGCATACAAATACAGGAGCCGAATTTCGAAGGCCAGACCAAGACCAAGCTAGGGTCCAACTACCTCTGGGAGAAAGAGATCATACGCGAGGACGGCAGCAGGGACATAGACAAGGGCCCTACCATTCGCAGCTTCGTGAATGATTTCGTCAAGGTCAATCTCGAGAACTACCTTCACATCCACAAAGAGATAATCCCTGTGCTTCAGGAGAAGATCCAGTCCTCGGAATCGGAGCGCAAGGAGATTTCCGCCATACAGAAAAAGACTAGGGAGCGCAACAAGAAGACCAGCGTATATAACAAGAAACTCAGGGACTGCCGCTACCACTTCAACGACAAGATGCCAAAGGGCAAGGAAGAGGAGGCGGAAAAGACAAGCATCTTCATTACCGAGGGCGACTCCGCATCGGGAACCATCACCAAGGCCCGCAACTCGGAAGTGCAGGCCGTGTTCAGCCTCAGGGGCAAACCCATCAACTGCTTCAAGGAAAGCCGCAAGAAGGTGGCCGAGAACGAAGAGCTCAACCTGCTCATCTCCGCCCTCGGAGTGGAGGAGGACCTTGAGGACCTCAGGTACAACAACATAGTCATCGCGACGGATGCCGATGACGACGGAATGCATATACGTATGCTCGTCGTTACCTTCTTCCTGAAATACTATCCGGACCTTGTGCGCCGCGGCCACGTCCACATACTCCAGACCCCTCTGTTCCGCGTAATGAACAAAAGGACGGGGAAAGGCGGCAAGGAGATAATCTACTGCTACTCCATCGACGAGAAGGAGAAGGCAGTGAAGAAGTTCAAGGACAATTGCGAGATCACCCGCTTCAAGGGCCTCGGAGAAATCAGCGACGACGAATTCGCGGAGTTCATCGGAGATGACATACGCCTGGACGAGGTGAAACTCAGCGACGAGGAATCCATATCCGAACTTATGGAATTCTATATGGGTGACAATACCATAGACCGCCAGCTGTTCATAAAGACCAATCTGCGCAGCGAGCAGGAACTTGACGGCGTGGATTTCTAAGCTTTTAATTTGAAGTAATATGAATACAGAGACAGAAGTAAGACTCAGCGGCTGGAGAAAGTTCTGCAAGTGGCTGCTTACCAAGGTAATGGGTTGGAAATATGTAGGTACCCCGCCTCCCGAGAGGAATGCCATTCTCATAGGCGTTCCCCACACCAGCGCCTGGGACCTCATTGTATCGTATCTCTATTATCAGGCCGTAGGCGGAAACGCCAAGGTAATGATCAAGAAGGAGTCTTTCAAAGGCCCTATGGGATGGATACTGCGCAAGGTGGGAGGCATTCCGGTGGACAGAAGCAATTCCACCGCCTTCCTCCACAGCATCATTCACCAGATGAATGAGAACGGAATGCACCTGGCAATGTGCCCCGAGGGGACCCGCAAGGCCTGCCACAGGTGGAAAACCGGCTATCACACCATTGCAAAACAGACCGGAGCCACCGTCTATCTGGGCTACTTCGACTGGAAGCACAAGGTAATCACCTGCGGCATCCCTTTCGAACTGACCGATGACGCCAGGGCAGACACGGACAGGATGCAGGCCTATTACGCCGGGCTAGACATAGACGGACGCCATCCTGAAGGCTGGGCCACAAAATAACAAAAAGGGGGTCACCGCGGTGATCCCCTTTTCATTTATGAATTGCTGAATTACTCAGCTACAACCTCTACCTTGACGCTGCCCTTGATGCCCTTGTAGCACTTTACGGAAGCCTCGTAAGTTCCGAGTTCCTTGACTGCGTCGAGAGCGATGTCCTTCTTGTCGATCTCGAGACCTGCTGCGGCGAGAGCCTCTGCAACCTGTGCGGTGGTAACGGAACCGTAGATCTTACCGGACTCGCTGACCTTCACTGCAATCTGTACAGGGGTCTCGGCGAGTTTTGCTGCAAGTGCCTCGGCATCAGCAACATACTTGGCCTCTTTGTGAGCCCTCTGGCGTATGTTCTCTGCAAGGATCTTCTTTGCTGAAGGAGTCGCGAGTATAGCATAACCCTGAGGAATGAGATAGTTGACAGCGTAACCTGTCTTCACGTTGACGATCTCGTCAGCATAGCCGAGGTTGGCTACATCTTTCTTGAGAATTATTTCCATAATGCTGTCTCCTATTATTTCAAAAGGTCTGTTACGTATGGGAGAAGTGCAAGGTGCCTTGCCCTCTTGACTGCCTGGGCAACCTTCCTCTGGAACTTGAGGGAAGTACCGGTGATGCGGCGAGGCAGGATCTTGCCCTGCTCGTTGAGGAACCTCTTGAGGAACTCAGCATCCTTGTAGTCAACATACTTGATACCTGCCTTCTTGAAACGGCAGTATTTCTTCTTGCGAACCTCTACTGTAGGAGGGTTCAGATAACGGATTTCATTGTTCTGTGCCATAGTCTTGTCCTCCTTGATTATTCAGCTTTCTTGTTTGCCCTTCTCTTCTCTGCGTAAGCGACAGCGTGCTTGTCCATAGCAAAGGTGAGGAAGCGGATGATGCGCTCGTCACGACGATACTGGGTTTCGAGCTTGGCGATGAACTGAGGTTCAGCCTTGAACTCGATGAGATAATAAAAACCGGTGGTCTTCTTCTGGATAGGATAAGCCAGCTGCTTGAGACCCCAGTCCTCCTGGTACACAATCTCGCCACCGTTATTGGTGATGAGCTCGGTGTACGCGGCAACCGCTTCCTTCATCTGGCTGTCAGACAAAACGGGAGTTGCAATGAAAACGGTTTCGTACTGTTTGATCATTTGTTTATAAATTAATTGTTTAAGTTACTTCCGTGACCCAAGGCCACAAAATGGACCGCAAAGGTAGCGATTCTTTCCGAAATAAACAAAGAAAGTCTATCTTTGCGACCGAAAAAAAAGAAAGGACAATTCGTAAAGAAATGAAAAATCTCATCATATTCGACCTGGACGGCACCCTGCTCAATACCATCGACGACCTGGGATGTGCCGTGAACCACGCCCTGGCGCTCAGGAACCTGCCTCAGCACGGGATGGAGGAATACAGGACAATGGTCGGCAACGGAGTAAGGAAACTGATTGAACGCGCCCTCCCGCAGGACTCTCAGGATCTCGTAGAAGACTGTCTGAAAGACTTTCTCGCATATTACACCGAAAACATAGACGTCCATACGAGACCGTATCCCGGGATGGACACCCTCATAGGGAAACTGGACGGGGAAGGCTGCCTCCTGGCAGTGGCTTCCAACAAATTCCAGGAGGGTACGGCGAAACTCGTGGAAAGATTTTTTCCGGGCATAGACTTCGTGGCCGTCTTCGGAAACAGGCCGGGTTATCCGCTGAAACCGGACCCGGAGCTTATCAGGGAGATAGAAGACCTGGCAGGCAGGCGTTGCGGCGAAGCCCTCAACACGATAATGGTGGGCGACTCCGACACAGATATGAAAACGGCCGCCAACGCCGGGATAGCATCAGTGGCCGTATGCTGGGGCTTCCGCAGCCGGGCGGAACTCGAACAGGCCGGAGCCGTCCGTTTCGCCGGGACAGCGGAGGAACTCTACTCAAAGATACAGGAAGTCAAAGCATAATCTGCGCAGCAACCGTCCTGGCTGCTTCCTCACCCTTGATGTGGGCAAGGATCTCCAGACCGAAGGCTATGGCGTGCCCTGCACCGCGGGAAGTGATCACGTCGTCGTCTTTCACGCATCCCGTCTTGACGTACTCGGCGCCTATGGCCTCCAGTCCCTCTTCGAAACCGTCATAGCAGCACATTTTCACACCCTTGAGCCTCTCCTCGCCGAGAGCGGAAGCAAGGACTACGGACGGTGCGGCACAGATGGCGGCCACGCTGCCTCCCTCGTCATAGTGACGGCGAAGCAGTTCCATAAGCGGCTTGCAGGCAGCCAGATTGGTCGAGCCCGGCATTCCGCCCGGGAAAATCATCACGTCCTCCCTGGAAGTTCCCTCCTGTTCAAACTTCTTGAGAAATTCCTTGAAAGTGTATTTCGCGAGAAGGACGGTCTTGTGGGAAGAGGTAACGAAGTTGTCCTCATTCAGACACACGGTCTTCACATTGACTCCGCCGCGCACAAGCACATCGTAAGGGGCAAGGGCCTCGACTTCCTCGAAGCCGTCGGCCAGAAACATATATACTCCTTTCATATATTGATGATTATGAATCAGTCGCGACGTCCACCCATTGCGATTGCCACATAGTAGAGAAGGGTTGCAATGGAGCCAATGGCTGCGATGACGTAGGTATATGCGGCCCACTTGAGCGCATCCTTCGCCTTCGGCATGGTCCAGCTGTCGGCAAGACCGGAGTTGCCCAGCCAGGCCACGGCCCTGCTAGAAGCGTTCAGCTCGACAGGCAGGGTGATGATGCTGAAGAGAGTGGTAAGGGCGAAGAGCAGTATGCCGGCCCAGAGTATGGCCGTGCTGCCGGACCACTGTATGGCAAGTACGCCAAGGAGCAGCAGCCAGGTCACGGCGCTGTTTGCGAAATTCACTACGGGAACCAGAGCCGAGCGCAGCTTGAGCGGCATATATCCCCTCGAATGCTGAACCGCATGGCCGCATTCATGCGCGGCAACGGCTGCAGCGGCAATGGAACGGCCGTCATATACCTCCGGGCTGAGTTTTATCACCCGTGCGGAAGGGTCGAAATGGTCGGTGAGGAAGCCGCTGCCACGTACGACCTGCACGCTGTTTATTCCGTGGTCGGCGAGCATACGTCTTGCGACCTCTGCGCCCGAAAGCCCGGAAGGCAGGGCTACCTTTCCATATTTCTTGAAACGGGAATTCAGCGTCTGCTGAACTATGAAGCTGGCCACCATTGTGGCGATGAGGATAATCCAGATAAGTGACATCTATTTTACATTTTTATCGTTAGACACAAAAATACTCTAAAAAGCATACCATACGACTATTTTGTGTAATTTTGTCACCCGATATGACAGACAGATTCAGAGAAGACGAATTTTCCAGGCTGGAGCTCAAACTCTCCAACTGCCTTGAGAACTATAGATATTTCAGGTCCAGACTGCGTCCTGAAACCAGAATGCTCGTGCTCGTGAAGGCCAACGCCTACGGTCACGGAGCCGTGGAGTTCGCACAGATGATGCGCGATGCGGGGGCTGACTATCTGGCAGTGGCCTACCCGGTGGAGGGCGTCGAACTCCGCAAGCACGGCATAATGTCCCCGATACTGGTGCTGACCACAGGCAGCGACTCCTTCAACGACATAGTCGATTACCACCTCGAACCGGGAATACCGAATCTCGATACGCTCAAGGCCCTGGTTCAGGTACTGCGCAACAAGCATATAAGCGAGTATCCCATACACCTGAAGCTGGATACCGGGATGCACAGGCTGGGCTTTATGAGCTCCGAACTGGACGAGCTGCTGGCCTACCTGAAGGGGAACAGTTCGGTCCGCGTGAAATCGGTATATTCCCACCTTGCGGTAGCCGACGACCCGGAGAATGACGCCTACACGCTCGGGCAGGTGGAACTTTTCACCCGCAACAGCAAACTTATCGCGGACTCCCTCGGCTACATGCCTATGCGCCATATACTCAACTCCGCCGGAATAGAGCGCTTCCCGCAGTTCCAGTTCGATATGGTGCGTCTGGGCATAGGCATATACGGAGTCAGCGCAGTGCCGGGAGTAAAGCTCGCCCCGGTAGCTTCCCTCAAGTGCAAGATATTACAAATCAAGCATTTGAAACCAGAAGACGGGTGCATCGGCTATGGACTTTGGGGAAAGATTGCCCCTGAAGGGAGCACCATAGCAACCATACCCGTGGGTTATGCCGACGGACTGGACCGCCATCTGGGTCGCGGCCGCGCCTCCTTCCTGCTCAATGGAAAGAGAGTTCCGACCATAGGCAACATCTGTATGGATATGTGTATGCTGGACATAAGCGGAGTGGAGGCCAAGGTCGGAGACACGGTGACCATCTTCGGCGAAGATCCGTCAGTAAACGAACTGGCGGAGATCCTCGGCACAATCCCTTACGAGATCCTTACCTCGGTTCCCCGCCGTATAGAAAGGGTTCTGGTCTGAACCCGGCAGTTTCCTTGCGGAAAATTACTTGAGAGACTTCAGAATCTTTGCGAGCTGGTCAGGGCAGGATGTGCCCCTGCTGGCACAAGGAACGTTTGAAAGCTTCTCGATGACCGTGCTGACCTTCTGACCCTTGATCATATTGCAAAGGCCTATGGCATTGCCCGGGCAGCCCCTGGTGAATGCGCAGTTGCGTATGGTCTGCGTCTTCACGTCGATTTCTATGTCTATCTGCTTGGAGCATACCTTTGCGCTCGGCGTGGCGCTCACATAGCGTATTCCGTTCTTTACGGTATCGCTGATTATCTTGTAGTCATTCACGTTTCCCTGTGGTGCCTGTGGGGAAAACTCGCTGCCGGCGGCAGAGAGCGCTGCAGGAGCAAGCGTTGCAGTTGCCATTACGAAGGCAGTCTTTTTAAGAAAATCTCTTCTTTCCATATAAAATCCGTTTTAAACAATTTCACTTTTTCCATGGCCTTCCCGGCTTCCGGATATTTCCGGATATTTCACGACTTCCGGTCATTTCCGGCCTTTCAGGCAGCGGATCAGAACAGTGTGGGATGGTTCTCATCCAACTGCGCAATCACTCTTTCCATAATGATGCGTCTGAGTGCTGAAGCCTTCGAGCGTATGCCCAGACTTCTGCAGTAGGCATCGATGGCCTCCACCTCCCTTTCATTGAACAGCAGCACCTGACGGTGTCTGCGCAGCAGGGCCTGGCGTTCCCGTTCCGCACGTTCCGGATCCAGGATCAAAGCTTTCCTACTGTTCTTGACTTTCTTGGATGAACTGGCCATAACTCATTGATTGCAGCGGCAAATATAACAAAATTTCTGCCAAGCCACCATTATTGCGGCCGGGACAGACGCTACTCCGGCGGCTTTTTACTTAGGATTATGCCGCCTTCGTGGCATCCTGTCCCCGCCTGCACCCCACGACTTTGCTGCAGGCAGGCCATTCTTCGCTGCCGCAATGGTCCTACGCAGGCGGACTGTTCTACTTTGCGGCGACGGCCTTACGCAGGCGGAACTATTCTACTTTGCGGCATAGAAAATTAGAATCGGACGCAAATCGTTGATGCGGCGGGACAGGCGCCACTCCGGCGGCTTTTTACTTAGGATTA